>Ga0334901_1000326_pt1 | contig 70602 bp, 73 predicted proteins | sample GraSluR3_MG_3_FD_207216 | JGI IMG/M metagenome (GOLD analysis project Ga0334901, IMG submission 207216) | Sludge microbial communities from methane-producing bioreactor in Wageningen University, Netherlands - Granular Sludge_15_08-R3 | ecosystem: Engineered > Bioreactor > Anaerobic >...
TAGGACTAAATACCTATTTAAAAAGGACTATTGGTACCTTTTAAGATTATATTACAAGAACCTAGTGTTGTCGATAAATAATTTTAATTTTGTGTAATATTAAACAAAAAAAATAAAATAATTGTCGTTAGTTTTACACCTTAGCCAAGGATGAAAATCCTGAAACCCTTGTGGCAAAAAGCTTCAAGGGTATATTTTTTTTCTGTTTTTTCTCATATTTGTGTATAGGAATGTATAGGGTTTCGTGGTATAATATTACTATAAAATCTATTCTTTCCGGAGGTACTTTATTTGAACCTTAAACAATCCCCCAGGAAAAACGGCAGAGTTTACCTTTCTATTGAAAAAGCGTTTCGCGACAAGGCTACAGGCAAACCCAGAGCTAAAACTATTAACTCCCTCGGTTACTTAGACGAACTAGAGAAAGAATATGATGACCCTATCGCCCATTTCAAAGAAGTTGCTCGCCGGATGACTGAAGAGGAAAACTCAAAGAGAAAGTTAACTTTATCAATCAATATGGATGAAAAGCTTTTTCCTGGTACCAACAACAGAAAAAACTTCGGGTATGCCGCAATCCTAAAGATTTACCACGAACTCGGTCTGGATGCTTTTTTTAAGAATAAATCCAGGCATGAGAAATTTGAATATAATACAAATTCCATAATGATTATGCTTGTAGTATCCCGATTGCTCTCCCCTGGCTCCAAGAAGAAGGCTTTCGAGGAAAAAGACCGGTATTTCGAACGCTTCAACTTCTCTCTGGCAAATGTTTACCGTTCTCTGTCTCACTTTTCTAACGTGGCAAAGGAATTCCAAAGATATTTGAACTCTCAGATTTCCGCGAAATATGGACGCAATACGAAGACGATTTATTACGATGTAACAAATTTCTACTTTGAGACTGATGAAGCGGATGAGTTTCGTAAGTTTGGATTCTCTAAGGAAAAACGCCCTAACCCAATTGTTCAGATGGGTCTGGCTATGGATGCGGATGGAATTCCTCTGCATTATGAACTGTTTCCAGGCAATACAGTGGATAAAGAGACGTTCCGACCGGTCATCGGTGAAGTTAGGCGCAACTATGATACCGGCAGGGTTATTGTCGTTGCTGATATGGGGATTATTACAGGTGACAATATTTTTTATCTTCAAGGCAAGGAAAAAGGGAAAAATTTTAACGGATATGTTTTTAGTTTTTCTGTCAGGGGCGGGACAAAGGGGTTTAAGGATTATGTCCTCTCGGATGAAGGATATGCAGGCAGAGATGGTAAACCCGCTGATGAAAACACAGACTTCAAGATCAAAAGCAGAAGAATTGCACGTGATATCAATGTAACGCTACCCAGTGGGAAAAAAGTTAAGAAAACAGTGTATGAAAAACAGGTAGTTTTCTGGGCAAGAAAATATGCTTTAAAGGCCCAGGCAGAGCGCGAAGAAGTTTTAAAAAAGTCTCATGATCTGGCAGCTAATCCCCAAAAATACACTAAGGCCACCTCTTACGGCGCAGCCAAGTATGTAAAGAATATTAAGTTTGACGAAAAGTCCGGTGAAATTCTTGAAGCCAAGGACCATCCAGTCTTCGATTCGGCCAAAGTTGCTGAAGAAGCAAAGTACGACGGTTACTACGCTATGGTCACAAGTGAAATGGATATGTCTGATGCTGAGGTTATTGAAACCTACCGGGGTCTGTGGGAAATTGAAGAAACATTCCGCGTGACCAAGGGGGTACTGGAAACACGACCGGTCTATGTCTCACTTCAGGATCACATTAATGCCCACTTTCTGACCTGCTTTATTGCCCTTACTATTATGCGGATTATTCAAAAGAAAACCGGTAAGCTTTACTCCGCTGAAAAGATTGTTGACTGTCTCAATAAAATTTCCTGTTCCAATGAGCATGATAATATCTACTTGTTTGATTATAGAAGTGAGATTTCTGATACTATTGGAGAAGCTCTGGGAATTGATTTCACCAATAAAAGATTGCGCCTGGGCGATATAAAAAATTTTTTGGCCCAAGCCAAAAAATGAGGTTGTCCCCTACATATTTATGACAAAACGAAACGACCGCTATCCCGCTTATATCAAGGGATTGCGGCCGTCTTTTTGTTAGTTTGCTGTAAAACTCAGGATTATATCAATATTTCTGCTCGTTTGCTACCTTTAGTTATTTTTTTATTTTACAAAAGCAGCTTGCCAGGCTATACCCCGCTTTGAGGCCCTTGTGATACGAAAATACTTGTTCTATGGCGCTTATGTCGATTATCGTGTCCAGTAATTCCTGGTAGGTTTGTTTGTCTTTTTGCGGGAGCAATTCATAAATCTTATGTTCCAGTTCCTCATATTTTTCTACCAACTGGCCGTATTGTGCGCTGTGGTCCGGTTGGACGGACGGTGATATATAACATTTCAGCCTTTCCGCTGTTGATGGCCCGGCAAGTATATCGAATTTTTTGGCCATCTTTTCATTGAAACCGGTATCAGCACATTCCTTTTTTTTGTTTACTCGCATGTTAGGTTCTCTCCCCTTTTAATGTGATTTTTTATATAAAACCTCATCCGTTCTGGTTCTGATGATGGCATTGTTTTCATTGTTAGAGACTTTTATAGTATTTTACGACAGCCTAACCGTGTAAAAAGTAAAAAATTAACAAGATAGAATAAGATAAGGAATGGGAGCTGCTGCCGGCACAGCTCCGGGTGGTAACACTGAACAAGACGGGCCGGACCGCCTTTTAATTTAGGGAACTATTGGTTGTGACGTGCACGGCTGTCAGTGCTGGGCACCTCCGGAAATCCTTTCGTTTTAGCATAAGCGTCCAGATCCGCCTGGGCTTCCATTTCTGTATCCCGTAATGGCAGAGCTTTTGTTGTCAGGCGACGCGTACCCGTTTTTCCGGGTTTCTGTCTAACGGTCATCCAGACGGTGCCATCGCTAATTCCGGGGGAAACAAACACAAGGTTTCCGTTTTGGTCTCTGTACGTTGTTTTCATCTAAGCCAACCTTAAGCCAACCTTTCCGCCGTAGGTATAGTTTTTTGTGTTGTTTTAGAAGTTGTAGCCCATACTCCAATGCAGGTGTTAGGTTCACGCAACCTCCTCCTTTTTCAAGATTCCGGTGTTCTATCTTAAACGTCACAAACAAAGCCGCATTTTTCACATTCAAGCCATTCTTCGTAATATTCAGGATAATTTCCATTGTCCAGATGTAGCATATCTCCCCCACACTCTGGGCATAAATTCCAACCTAACCGTTGGCCGCAATGGAAACAATATTCTATTGCTCTCGGGTTGGGAGTTTTGTCAGTTACTCCTATGCCTTGTTTGCATGATGGGCACGCTTTCCAGGTGCTTTGTTGTATTGGCCTTTTTGGCACCTGTTTTTGCAATGCCTCAACAGTATTCTCATGAATTTTTTTAGTCAATTTATCCATAGATTTAGTTTTAAGCATGGTTATGAAGTAGTCTACCAATGTTTTTGCGTTTACCTCTACCATTTTTTACCACCCTTTGTTGTAAGTTTTGGTTTTTATTGGCTTTCCATGATATCCATACACTAACCTTCTTCGCATGGACTGTCAGGATAATAAATCCAAAGCTGACATTCTTTACATCCTTCACTGCCATTCCCTACACATAGGGGGTAAGGAACATCTTTTTCTGGTTTAAAACAATCAGGTTTTACACACATGATTACATCTACACCTCCATCGGGTCTATTAGCAATTGATTACAAAAGGGACACCTTTGCATGCTATATGTCACTTCTCCGCATGTAGGGCAAGTAGGTACATCATATATTACATCACCCAATCCTATTGTGGTATTCCCTAAAACCCATTCTTTAGGTTCGTCAAGTTGTTGCGCCCAAATTTCGTACAATACTTCTGGTGATGCAATTTCTAAACAAGGTCGCGTATAAAAAGGGTTACTATCTTTTTTAGGGATATCAGGATATGTTTCTGTTAAATCGTTGATAAGACCGATACTAAATAAACACCCTTCAACCTGGGCATATACTTTACTATACTCAGTAGCCTGTATCTCGACTCTTTTCATGCTTCCACCTCCACTCTTTTTACAAACCTGGTTTTCCCGGCGGCCTGGTTAAAAATAAGTCCTTGGCCCGGACAATCAGCCCGGACCAAAGATGGCACCGCGTTTCCCGCATGTGCTTATTGTTCTTTAATTCTTATTGGAAGTACGAGGTTAATGCTCCGCTTCTGTTCCTCAAAGGGCAACAGTAAAGCCGGGCTTCTCGCTCCGCTAAATCTGAAGAACACTTCTTCTGTTTCGATGGCATTAAGCGCTTCGACCAGGTATTTCCCGTTGAAGGCGATATGATAACTTTCTCCGCTGGATTCAGAAATAGGGACTATTTCATTGATTTTCCCGCTTTCGTTTTCTGAGTTGATTTCGATGGTGTCGTGTTTGTGGACAATTTTTACAGTGTTTGTGCCATTTTTTGAGATGCTTGCTCTTTCAACAGCGCCTTTAATCTGGGCAACGTTTGCTTTGTATGACAGGTTGATTGAATCACTCTTGGGTATCACTGCTTTATAGTTTGGGAACTTATCTTCAATTAGTCTTGTTATAAAGCACAGATTGTCCACCTTAAGAGAGGCTGTGTTTTCCGTGGAGCAAATCTGTACTTCCGCATCCAAAGGCACGGATGTTTTTAAGAAATCGTTGATCATTTTGCCCGGCAGCACTAATTGAGTCCCTGGCTTTATCCCGGGGACCGCAATCAGCGTCCATGCCAGACGGTGCGAATCAGAAGAAACAAATGCGATCCCGTTTTTTATAAATTCAAACAGAACACTATTCAGGATCGGTCGTTTGTTTTTACTGTCGGCAGCATAAATAACCTTATTCAAGGCTTCTCTTAAATCGGTGGCTTTAACCTTAATATCTGTTCCGGCTTCAATGCTGTTACGTTCGGGAAATTCTTCAGCCGGGTATCCGTTAATGGTTGTTTCGTTCAATCCATAACGAAGCAGTGCGTTCGCCCCGTCAGTTTCGATACCAATTTCACCGTCGGGCAAACGCCTGAAAAATTCGGTGAAATATTTACCGGGAATGACGCATTGACCGTCTTCTTGTATTTTCACATCATCTGCTTCGTTTATTGTGTTAACTATCGTTCTTTCCAGGTCGGTTGCTTCAAAACTTAGTTTTCCGGCACTGGCTTCTATTTTTATACCGGCAGCTATTGGAACAATGTCTTTGCTTGCAACTGCTTTTGACACGATACTGAGGGCTTCCGCTCCTTTTTTTTGGTCGATGGTAACTTTCATTTTTCTACCTCCCTATTCCCTTAAAATTATAATTGCCCTTTTTAATTTCCTCATGGTCTGCCTCAATTGCTTTGTTATAATCCGGCTCATTGGTCTCCTTTTCCTTACAGCTCATGCAAAGGCAATTCTCATTGAACATGGACATAATCCTGCCACCTGCCAAGCTGCCACCGCAGCGGTCACAAGTTTTCTTGGTAAAGAAATCATTCATATTAAAGAAGGCCCCTCCTTTTTGCAACTTATCTGGTTAAGCGTATTTTGTTTTGTTTTAACAAACGTGCTTCCTGTTTCTTAACGGAAGCAATTACTTTCGGGGTTATGGCAACCAGTTCGGGCCACCCTCCGGCTAACAGAAGGTCGTCAATACCCTTGCCTTGGCATTCCTTCCACCGGGTTAAGAATTTTCTGTTCTTGCATACTGAAAGCTCGTTAAGAAATCTTTTAAGGGCATATATAACTTCGTATTTGTGCAGTATGTCGCGGTCGTATGCGATAGCAAAGGGTAGTCTTGTCCCTGCTACATATTCTGCAACCCCGTTAAAACTATTAACTCCGGGAAGCCCTATGCAACAAGCTCCCATTTTTTCAGCGGTGTAATCCGCTTTTCGATAACCCTCCGTGATAAAAATTATTTTTCTTGTTTCTTTTACGGGTTTTGCCAAGTGCCAGGGTGCTCCGGTAGATGTTCCCGCCGGGCGTCCGGACGAAGAGAAAAACCTGTATTTCCCGCCTTGGTTTATTTTGTCAAGCCTAACTTGGAGTCCCTGGATTTTCATGTCGGGTGTCAGGCTGGGGAAGATTATTCCCGGGCCTGTTGTAAAACTCCAGTAACCTTCCGGGTTGAAATAAAAACCCGGAACACCTTCTAATTCGTACCCCCTTTCTATTAAGGTTTTGCATATTTTGGCCCGCTTCTTAAGAGGCAGACGGCGGTATCCGCGGCGCTTTACCATCTTTGTTGTAAAACCCCATTCTGTGAATTGCCGGTAATCATTAGACGTGAGCGCCATTTCCGGCATGTCCAGAAAAGCCTTGTAAACACGGTCCCTTTTGTCTATACCCGCAATCGGAGTATTGTCCAAAGGGGGCGGCGTGAAAGTATTTGGCGCGTTTTCCGGTTCCAATGGATGATAGAAACCACCGTCGCTGGTGGCCCTGCTACTCGGAGTACGCATACAGACGACACCGCCTTTGTCCGTAAAATAGCACCAGTCTGGATGGCCGCAAATTGGACAACGGTTTTTACGGCTGACGCGAGGCAGTCTTACCTTTCGGCCCACAGGAACACCCCCCTTCGTTGTGGTATGGACATGGATTTAAAGCAAGAATGTGATTGGGTCTATAGATCAAAAAAAGCCGCCGACTTCTTCAAAGTTGATTGAAGAAGCCGAACGGCTTATTGTAAAATAATGGTAATCTATAAAAGGGCTTACGCCCTTTTCTTTTTTTACTATTTGTTTTTACAAAAACCCGGGTTGATACCCGAAACCATAAAAACACGCGGAACATTACCCGCTTGCTGTAAACAGCACAAACACCCAAACCAAATCGTTTGGAATAAACTCATTGAATTTATTATAGCAACAGGTTTATTTTTTTGCAAGACTTGCCAATACAAATATTTCGCTATCTTGATTTGCATTATAGGGGAGTATGTCAAACAAATACCATTTACTGGTACAAAACTGTGACATAATGTCACAATTCTGTACCATATCTATACTGCCCTCCCGTTATTTAACAGCTTAAAGGGCAAAAATATAGGCCGGACTTCTTTAATCCGGCCTGGCTCTTATAACCATCTATAAACATCTACCTATAACACTTCCATATATTACCTCCCAGTGGCATAATGACACTGGCTCCCATATATTACCTCCCAGTGGCATAATGACACTGGCTCCCATATATTACCTCCCAGTGGCATAATGTCACAATTCTGTACCATATCTATACTGCCCTCCCGTTATTTAACAGCTTAAAGGGCAAAAATATAGGCCGGACTTCTTTAATCCGGCCTGTTCCACCGGCTTCCCGGGCTGGGAAGCATCAATCCCTTTTTGTCCTTGTGTGCAGCTCGGTAATTTTGCTGCTGGCAATTTTGTTAATGGACCGTTTCGCTTCTTTCAAAGTTTTCTTTTTGGATTCCAGCAGGTCAACTGTTTCCTGAAGAAGTGTAACATGCCGTTCTATACAACTGGTTAAGTTCCCATACGGATCGTCATCAACGTCATTAAGATAAAATTTAATTTCGCCGAAGGCTGTTTTAAGGGGGCTGCCCAACTTTCTGCGAATCATCATGATTGCTTTGTCTTCCCGGGCTGTTTTGTCTTTGATTTTCTGCATACTGTGCTGCAGGTCGGATAAATCGAAACTTGCTTCTTTGATTTGTTTTTCTCTCTCGGTTTTTTCTTGCTCCAATTCTTCCAGTACCTTTTTGTTGACTTCGATTTTTTGGGCCAGGTTGTTGTATTCTTCCACCCGGGGGTCGCCGGGGTCGAGCTTGGTCACATCTACGACGTTGATCTTTTTTAGCTTGTCCTGAAGCGCGGCAATTTCCTCAACTAATTTTTTCATCTGGTTGTGGCCGTTAATGTTTTCTTTCCTGAGCCTCTCGACCTCGTTTTGTAGTCTGGCTGCTCTTTCCCGGGCTTCTTCCGTTGCTTTTCTGTAGTTTGCCAATTCTTGTTTAAGTTCTTTCGCTTCTTTAACCTTTATATCCTCAAGCGCGTCTCCCAACTGTCTAAATATTTCTTTTTGGTCTTCCTGGTCCATCCTTGCTAGCGAATCGGCGACCGTAGGACTAAGACGGGCATCTGATACCATCTTTTGCAGGTCGGGAATGAGGTCGTTGAGCTTAACAGAACGGTAAAATTCTGTCTTGCTGGAATACCCCGCAGCACTGACCATTTCTTTGATATCCATTTTTGCTGTTTGCCCAACCAGGTTCTTTTTTTTAAAGTAGTTATAGATAATTTTATCCCGTTTAGCTTTCTTTATCGGATCGTCGTTGTGGCGCCGTTCGTCGTTGTCGGCCACCAGTATATATTCTGCTTCTTCATCTTCAATGTTTTCATATATGACGGCCGGTACGTGCGCCATCCCCAGCTCTTTAGCTACTTTTAAACGGGTGCGGCCGGCCAGAAGCATGAATTTGTCGCCCATTTTGCGCAATTTGAGGGGGTCCCTGATGCCGTTGGTTTCGATGCTTTGTTTGAGTAGTTTGTATTCTTCTTCTGTGTTTTCCGCGAAATAGATTTCGTTTTGGGGGTTGTCCAGTATATTTTCTACCTGCATTAGTAGCGTTGGCTTTAAACTCATTTCTTTATCCTCCCTGATTATCTGTTTTTATCATTTGCAAACAGGCAAGGTCCTGGATGGTCAATACGCCTTCTCTTTTTGCAAGTAATTGGTTTTTGTATTCATCGTAGGCAGCCGGGTTTTTTAGTTTATTTGCAAGGGTGTTTACTTTGCCGGTTATGTCCCATTTGCCGTATTTGTCGGTTATTTCATCCCACCCGTAGTAAAAGTATTTTTTTACGTTAAGGTTGGTTAAAAGTACGGCGTTGGGCAGCACGTCCAAATCCAGTTCGTTGTCTATACCAAACATATTGAGCTCTGCAATGGTTGTATCCTGAAATATATATAAGTATGGATTAAGTGAAAACTCGTGCAGGTCCCATAGGACTATAAACACATCCGAGCTAAATTCATCGTTCTCGTTTTGATAGGCGGTAGTGAATATATGCCGCGTTTCATCGGGCTGGTTTAGTATGGCACATGTTTTTTTGACGTGCTGATATATTACGGAGATATAGTAGGCGAACAAGTTGTGTAAAATCTTTTCTTCCGGGGCGGAGCCGAGAACAGATCTTTCCAGCTCGGCCTTTGTTTGTTTTGTGTTCGGTTCTTTATTTTTTTTCTTCACGGTTTTGACACCAACCCTGTTTGTAATGGTTGAAAAGGGAGCGGCGCGTTTTACCGGTTCACCACCCCGTATATTCTTTTTTTCTTTGTGTTTATTTTTTTTATCCTGACCTGGAGCGTTGCGCCCGGCTGGCCACTCGTGATTCCGTTGCAAATACACAGTACGCCGTCAATAAAACGTACGTACATACCTGTTTGGCACGGGGCAACTATTGTGCCGGTATGTACGTCATTTTTTTTGTATTTGTACGGTATGCTCTCTACCCACGGATCCGGCTTTAACGCTTTTATGGAAAGGGCCAGTTTTTTGTTTTCGGGGTCTAATTCTGTTATTTTTGCCCGTATCATTTTATATAAAGGGAACCGCTGCTGCAGTTCTACTGAATGCATCCATTGTTCCCAGTAGAGTTCGTCCGCGGGCACTTCTATCTCCATACCCTCAACTTCCAGCAAAAGCGGCTTGTTAGGCCGTGCCGGGGTCAAAACAATGCCTTCAACTTCTTCACCCGGGCTGGCGTTATTCCAAAACCTTCTTTTAAGCCGTGATACTGCTTTCTGGCGTGACAATACCACTATATTGTTCTTGCGGATTATGTCCATTACCTGAACCGGTACGTTTTGCATATTGAGCAGACGGGTCATGTCTTTTCTGGTTGCATCTTCTATCCCCAGCTCTGAAGGAGGCAGGTACCCGGTTATGCCCGGTGTGCTGCCGTTTATATAATGCACCGACAAGCACTGGTACCCGTCTATTTCTTCTATACCGTGAAACGGTTGCCGAAATATGGTCCTGTGTTCTTGCAGGGCATAAATGTCTTCCCATCCGTTTATTTGTACCGCCACGCCGCTGGATGTTACGATGTTGTTCAACATGGTTAAAGGCGGCAATACTGCTGTACTGCCGCCGCACCTCCTTTTTTGAGCCTACTGCTGCTGCGCAAGCTGGCGCCGTGTGAATATCCTGATTTCCTTCAGTGCTTCCTGGCGGCTGAAGTTGCCGCGTACAAAACGTCTTTCCCGGTCGATTCTGGTTATATATATGGCCACGTTGTTGCCTACGGTGGTTAATTTTTCTCTTCCGATATAATTCAGGCTGGGCCTCGGAGCCAACACTTCAATTCCCGTTGCCAGCCGTATATGCAGCCATTTTTCGCTGTTGTGAATAATTGTGCCCATGTACTGCTGGCCGATTTTGGGAATATATCTTTCTTGCATCCACGGGTTGAATTCCCTGGCGCGCAGGCTTACTTTAAGCCTCCTGCGGGTTTTTTGGTCGATTTCGCTGGTTTTTTCTTCTTTTTTAATTACTCTTACTTTCAATGTTTGCCCGCGGGTGTATTTCAAGTCTTTTTCGCTGACATAGTTGTGCGAGATTTCGTATATCGGCATCCTCGACACGATACCGCCTATATCCAATACCATGTAGAGTATACTGCGGGTTTTGGGACTGCGTTTATAGCCGAGCACTATTGCGTCTACGTCGTCGCCTTCGCTGACTTCATTCCAGGTGCGCTGGGCTTCTATTTTTTCGGCTAATGTTCTGTTTAGTGTGCACTGGCCTTCTTCGCGGAATATTTCCTCCGGAGTTACCCGTAAATACGGCAGGCGCATCAAACTTTCAAGCTCCTGTCCTTTACGCAGTGCTGCTTTGGATTCGGGCAGGATGCCTTCTACACCGCTTTGGATGTCCGGTATATAGATGATAAGGCATCTTTCACCCCGGTAGTCACCCACGTCCACGGCCTGGTATTTCAGTATGCCGCGGTGTACAGGGTTGCGTGCGTCATAAACCATTTGCAGCGCTTCCAGGCTTGCCTGGCGGTCTCTTTCGTCGTACATGCGCATGGGGTTTATTGCTCCGGCGGGTTCGGTTATGCCGGTTTTGTTCACCATCTCTTCCTGTTCCTGTATTTCTTTTTTTGTTTCTTCCGACAGGTCGTCGTCCTGGGAGGTTTCTTCCCGTATTACCTGATCGAATACTTCCTGGATGTTGATACCGCTGTTTTTTTCCGTAATGTCTTCTTCGTAATTTTCTTCATTTTCTTCATCTTCTTCAGCATCAACATTGCCTGTCTCTCCGTTTAAGTGTTCCATTTCCTCCTGGTCTTCCTGGCCCCCCCAGGTGGTCGTTTGGGTCTCTTGGGCCTCTTCTTGCGCCGGTTGGGTTTCCTCTTGATTTTCTTCACCGGCTAACAATTCTGGGGTGATTTTTCTTTCAGTCATTTTCTTTTTCTTCCTCCTTCTCTTTTTTAAAACTTTTTTTGAATAGCTTTTAGGGGTTACCCCTTTCTTTTAAAGAGGTTTTTACTGCCGCTTCGGCGGCCATTTAAAACACAAAAAAACGGGCCCAGCCGGTTGGCTTGTACCCGTTTAACATGCGTGTTCCCGTGCGGTTTAACTATTCTGGTTTTGGAGATTTTACATTATTTATCCAGGTCATTAACTCCGGCCGGGCGGTAACCGGCAGTATGAAAACATTTTCTTCGTTTTCCTCCCTTGCTTTACAGAGCGATGATTTGAATTGTTCGATAACGTCCGGCGAAGGCGGCAGTTTTACTAAGAGGTTGCCGTTGTTTTCAGCAATAACCAGGTTGAGCCACGGGAATATACCCCGGGGTATTGTGCTGGCGTGTGCCACGCCTTTCAAAACCGGCCGTTTTGTACGTTTGTAGTATGCTTCCCAGTTGGTGAATTCTTTAAGCAATGTGAACAGTGTTGCCGTTGCGCGGTTAATGCTTCTGTCTCTGGATTTCATCTCGTTAAGAATGTATTTGGATGCCCTATGGTTGTTCAGTGATAAGCTAAGCGTGGTTTTGTTAGTGTAGGGCAATTCGTGGCGCACCAGGTTTGCGGCTGTTATACAGGCCAGTATTTCCGCCATTGCCGACGATACGTGCCCATAATTAATGCGGCTGTACCGGCTAAGACGGTTGCCTTTGATGATTAACTGCGCTTCGCCGGAGTTGTATGATTGGGCACGTATCCAGATGGTTTCATGCTCGTTGCCGGTTTTCTTTTCCGGGGTGCTTTCCGGCGGGCTGCTTTCTTCGGGAAACTTGAATTGAATTTTGCCGTCTTCTACAACAAGGTGTCCCGAATAGGTTTTGTTGGTGTTTTTTGCTATAAACCCGTCCAGCAATTCGCTCTGCCCGTTTTTTAAAAGCTGAACAGCTATATCAGGGGTTATCTGCCTGCCCCTGATAAACTTCCATATTTTAATTTTACAGTCGCAGTAATAATATTTGCTTGTTTCGGTTAACAGCTGTTTACATTTAGGACACCGCATCCTTCTCCCCCTTTTCCTTCTTTAAACTTTCTTCTTTAAACAGCGGCGCTGTTTCTACGGGCAGGTTAGCCCGGCCAGCAATTTCTTCTATATAACGCGACAGGTACCTGGCGTCGTTTTGGTAGCCGGTCATGTAGAGTGTTTCTATTGCCCTGGTTATTCCCACGTAGAAAATCCTGCGCTCTTCTTCGATTGATTCGAGGGTGCATGATTTTAAATACGGAAAGTGGCCTTCGGTGCAGTTTACTAAAAACACGGTATCAAACTCCATTCCTTTCGAGGTGTGTACGGTCATTAGTTGTACTTTTTTATCAATGGTTTCTTTGGTTTCGGATCTTGCCAATGTTTTAACGCGTTGCAGCCAGGTTATGAATTCGTCGGACGTTTTGAACTTGCCGGCTATTCCTTCCAAAATACTCAATCTGTCCGCATCGTCGCTTCCGCAAAAATATTTGTCGATATCATTGAATGTGTTGCGGATATAGTTTATCGCCTGCCCCATGTTCTGGACCGACCGGACCACTATTTTGCCTGTGTTCAGGTTGTCGCAAAACTCGACTACCCGCCAGTCCCGGGTGCTGGATGCTATGTTGCGTAATGTGTCAACCGGGTATACTGCAGACGCCAGGGTTTCTTCGTATTTTTTTAGTTTATTCGTGCGGTGCGGCAACCGTAAACAGTTGAGAAGGGCCTGGCTGTTGTTGGGGTTGTAAATCGCGGCCAGGTGGTTTATAACTGTTTCGGTTTCTGCACTCTCGAACAGTGAAGTGCCGTTTTTGTAAACCATACAGGGGATTCCCAAGCCTTTAAGTTGCACCGATACCGCATCGCCCTGGGCGTTGGTGCGGTACAGTACGGCTATCTGGCCGGGTTCTTTGCCTGCCAGGATAAGCTCTTTTATTTTTTGTGCTATCCAAACATATTCGTCGTGCATTTCTTCAAATGCGTATATTTTTACCGCCCTGCCTGTGCCGCTGCGACCGGATTTGATTGTTTTTTCACGCCGCATGGTGTTGCCTTTTATCAGGGTGTCCGATACCCGGGTGATTTCGGGATGGCACCGGTAGTTGGTTTTCAGATATATTTCTTTTAAATGAGGGTATGTCTGGTTGAGGTTCAGGATGCGTTCGACCGAGCTTCCCCTAAAGGTATACAATAATTGGTCCTCATCGCCTACGGCAAACAGGTTGTCGTATGGCGCTATCAGAAAACGTGTCAAGACCAGCTGGGCAAAGTTGTTGTCCTGTACCTCGTCTACCACAACACATTGAAATCTTCCCCCGGGGTATCTTGGGTTTTTATCGTGCATGTAATCCATCAAGGCGTGTCTTTTAGACGGGTTATTGCGCAGCGTTTGGTAAAGCTGCATCAGCAGGTAGTCCTGGTCTGTCTGGCTCGTGTTGTGTAAATACTCAAGGTATTTTTCGTATATTTCCGTAAGTTGCGGGTCTTCTCTGTTATCTATATCTTCCGGCATTTTTAAGTTGTTCAGGTTGTAGCTGATAAATTTTTCAGCTTTGTCCGGCCGCAGCACGCATTTGTTTTCATCTATCAGGGTCTGCAGGGTTTGCCGGCGGGCTGTTATGATATTGGGCTTTTTCCCCTCGAATTCTGTCATGAGCATATAAGCCAGTGCGTGGTAGGTTTTCACGGTTATTTTTCCGGCTGTTTTGTTCCCCAGTGATTGTTTGAGACGGGTTTCCATTTCTTTCTGGGCTTTTTTGGTGAAGGTTATGTTCAGTATTCCTCCGGGTTTTACGCCCCGCTGTACTAGCAGTATGTTGTGAGCTACCAACGTGGTGGTTTTACCGCTGCCGGCCGGTGCTATTACCAGCGCCTGCCCTTTAAAATGCGAGGCGGCCCGTGTTTGTTCCCGGTCCAGCGGTGTGGTTATTTCGTATTCGGGCTGGTTGGGTTTTATCTTGTTTAGGTCCGGTACTTCTTTAACCGGTTCCATTCTTTTTAAGTGCCGGATTATTTTTTCTCCGGTAAGTGGGCAGGATATGGGGGCCGGGTCGTTTATGGTTTGAAGTTTTTTAACCAGAGCTGACGGGTTGGGTATGGCATATACTGCCGGTATTTTGTTCAGGTAGTGCGGGTATATCGCATGATGGTAAATGCGGTATACATCTTCATAGGTTTTGGGGTTTATATTATTGTAAACTGCCGGCCCGGACAGTTCTGCCGGTTTGTCCAGGCCTGTTACGTCTATACCGGCTGTTTTGGCTGCGGCCGTACCCGTCAGTACGTACAGATTCATTTAATCACCACCTGATTTGTTTTTATCAAACGGGTTGCCTTTTTTGATTACTTTCACCGAGTTGAGGTCTAATGTTACTTTGTTTTTTTTAGGCGGCGCGGCGGGCTGGGTGTCCGGCGTTTCCTCCGGTGCGGGTTGTGTAGTGTTTTCTGCGGTGTTTATTGTAACCGGGCGCGGTTTGTATTCCCGGTCTTTGTTTTCCGGTTTTTCTGTTTTGGGTACCATGGTGGCTGTGGTCATTATTGCTTCCTGCATCATTTTTTCTTCGCGCGGTATTTCTAATGTGTCTAAATGCCTGTTTCTGCGTAGAAATGTATTGCGGCGCTTTTCCAGCTCTTTTACGTCGTTGCATTTTTTCCCCAGCCTTGCCCAGCGGTCGTCTTTGTAGTACAATGCCGGTCTTATGTGTACGGGCCGCCTGTTGCCGGCTATAACCAGCAGGTCTTTGTCTTTGTCCATTGCTCTTATTTCGTCCGGTGTGAGCAGCTGGCGTTTGATGGTTTTTTCTGATTCGCTGTGCCCGGCTTTTCTTATCAGCATGTGCCGGTTAAACTTTTTTTCTATTGTTTCTATGGTGGTGTTGCCAATCATGTCGGAAAAATATTTTGCGTCTTCTGCGCTTATGCGCGGCGATACGATGTATGTCGAACAGGCGCCTATTATTGTCCTTGCTTTTTCCGGCCCATATATGTTAACCAGCTGGGCCATTTCTTGTATAGCCACAAAGATGCTTACTTTGTAACCCCTCACCACGGTTAAAAAACTGTCAAAGTTGGGTATGGCCCCAACGTTTGCGGCTTCTTCGAGGAATATCATCAGCGGTCTGGGCAGTTTGCCCATCTCCCGTCCTTTTTCTTGGATGATTTTGAACATCTGTGAGAAAAAGGTTGCAAACAGTGGCCGCAGCTGTTCTTTTTTGTCCAGGGGGGTTATTACAAAGAGTGCTATTTTTTTGTCTGAACACAGGTCGGAAAAGTTAATCTCGTTTACGCTCGTTGTCGCCCGGATCCGGTCCATGGACCACAGTTTTAATAACTTTGGCACATTGTTCATGACGCTGGTAATAAGTGTGTCGTTTCTTTCCATCTGCGAGAAGAACCCCTGGGCGTTTATCCGGATTTTGTCGTTCTCCGAGTTTCTCAGGGTTACTTCTATGTCTTTGGGTTTTGCTGTTGCCATGGCTTGCAGGTGACTCATGGTTGCTTTTTCTCCGAGTTTTAAACGGAGGTGGTAACTGGCAAGGCCCAGCAGTATGTTTGCCTGGTTGTCCCAGTGCTGATTACCTTTGCCCTGTATGACGTTGTGTATTATGGTTTGTATCATGTCGTCTGCTGCGTCATAGCCGTCAGCGTAGTACAGCATGTTCCAGGCGTTGGTCAGCTCCGGGGAATACGGGTGGTATATCACCACTTCGTACCCTGCCTTTTCTAGTTCCGGACCGCATATTGACAGCAATTCGGCTTTGGGGTCCGTTATTACCAGGTTGGCGTACCCGCCGTTTTCTGCCATCCGTAACAGGTTCGGGGTGAATACGCCTGCTGTTTTACCAGCGCCGGGCGCGCCAACCATGATTATGTGTTCGTACACTTCTTTCATTGGCAGCACTACATCCCGGTTGCCGTCTTTTTCTTTGCCTAACAAAAAGCCTTCTTTTTCTTTTACCAGTCCTGCTTCGCCGGGTTCTGCAAAATGGGCCGTGCCGTGCAGAGGGTTGATTTTTTGTTTTATCGTGCTGATTGCTATTGCCCGGCTTATTAGGTACAGCAATGGTATGTACCATATCTGGTGGTAGCTCCATACGGTTTTTGCCTGGTTTACTATGCCGGCGTTGTAGCCGGTGCCGGTCAGCATATACCACAGGTTTTTGCCTGCCGGCCAGTTTTGCAGGGCCTGGAGTTTCTGCCCGGCCGGGGTCATGTCTATTATCAGGCAGGTTGGCCATACGGCGGCGCTTAGTGTGAATATGGCCAGAAACAGCACCCCCGTCAGTTTATCTTTCCTGCCGTGGTTTCCAATGAGCAAGCATATGAGATACCCTGCTATTAAGTACGCCGGCCAGAAGTTTTTCAGGTTTACCAGGGCTAATACCATGCTTAGTGCTGCACATATTAAACCTATTGCTGTGAGTAGTATTATAATTTTTTGGTTTCTGGTAAGAAATCTCCTGTTATGCAAAAAAACTGCTGCCGCAGTTAGTATTTTGCCTATCCAGGATAGTTTTCTGTTGTTTGCTATTTTTTCGTTCTTTTTGAACATTTTTTTAGTAACGGCTATTTTTATATTGTTTAGTATCTCCATCTGCAACTCTCCTGCTATTAATATGGTTTTCTTTGCATATACGAGTATAAAACATCCGGCCTGTTGTGACCCAAATCTTGCGAAGTTTCTCTTCTGGCTTCTCTTGCCGGTTTTCCTGCTTCCAGTAATTTGTTGTATTTTTTTACGGCGAAATGATGCCGCAGGTTGTGTGTCTTGTGTATTGCCAGCCCTGCTTTCCGGCAGGCTTGTTCCATCACCGCCTGGTACCTCCTTGCGGTCAAGCCGGAAAATAGCAGGGCTTTTTCGTCTATACCGCTGCACAGCGTTTCAAGCAGTTTTTCTGCTCTTTTGTCCGGAATGTCTATTTCGCGCAACCGGCCGCCTTTGCCGCGCCATACTATCAGTTTCCCCCGCTGGAAATGTATGTCCGTTTTCCTTAAATTGAGCAGTTCGAATTTGCGAAGCCCGAATAACGATTGCAGTTCTATGGCACGGGCGGCCAGTTTGTTTGTTTCCATCGCTGCCGTGATTATCGCGTTTACCTCCTCTTCTGTGTACGCTCTCCTGCCCCGGCGTATTTTGAGGTTGCGCTGCGGTAGTTCCAGGTCTTTCGGTATTACGTGCATGTTCTGGTGAAATGCCACTTTTACCCCTTTTTCCAGTTTTAGCAGTGCTTCTCTTATGGTTCTCATGCTGTAAGGCGAACGGTTGCTCATTTTGAGCATTGTAAAGTACTGCCCGCCCATTTCCCGGTTCAGTTCTCTCAGCATTTTTATGCCGTATTTCTTTTGTGCCCATTTTGCGAATGTGCAGCAATGCCCAATATAGTTTTTCATGGTTTTTCCGTGGTATATCCCCACCACCTTTTTGCCCGTTTTCTTCCGTGCCGCCTTGCTCTGCCCTATGCGCGACATTGCTTCTATTGCCACGTTAACCTGTCTTACTAGTGACGGTGCCACCTAAAACCCTCCTTATTTACCTGTTCTTACCTCTAAAAAGAAACATAGTGAAACAGAGGTTTGGTTTACTGTTTAGTTCCTGCCTATATTTTGCTATTTTATTGTTGCCAGTTGTTGTTACGCCAGATGACGCAGCCCTAACTCCCCGGACTGCGAATACGGTGGTAACCGGCGTGGAAAACCCCGCGCTGCTGCCAATTTGCGCTCCTTTCCGGAGAGCTGAGGAAGGCAGTATTCCCCTTTTTTATACATATATGTTAAAGACCCGGAGGTCCTTTGTTTTTTGGTTTGTTTTTGGTTTTGGCTTTAAACTGCAGCCGCCGGTTCATAAGGGGGTGACCTCAACCATTCCTTATGCTTTCTCCGGTACGCTGCTGGTAAAAATAAAAAAACCACGTTAATAAATTCTAACGTGGTTTTTTCTTTAAAATATATTTTGTGCAAAAGGCACACAGATGCCTTCTTTGATTGACTTTTTTTTTGAAAAAACGGGAGTTATCCCAAAAGTAAATACGTGAGCATACTCACCTGCTAAAAAACACCCGCGAAAAACGCGAAATAACTTGCCTATGAGTATACCACACCCATCCATATTTTTGCAACAATATTTTTTCAAAGATCTAAAAAATCATCCAGTGCCCTGTTAAGCGCAGCCCTTGTATTTTCAGGCGCCTTGCTGTTTTTTTCTTCTTTATGGTGAGAAGGAATCCCTTGCAATAACAGGTTTTTTATATCGTCAAGGCTGCTTTCAATGCTGTTGACTTTTTCTTGCAGGCGGTCCATTTTCCCCTCTATGCCGATACCAAGGTTTATCCACTCTTTTACTTTTTTGCTTCTTTCCCCTCTAGGGATAGTGAATACAGGGTGATCTTTCGGCAATCTTATTTGGCATTGTCTGTCCATGGTGACACCCCTCCTGCTTACAGGCTCATGGCTTTAGATGTATTTTAGGCAACATTTTGTCACCACTAATATTACCGGATGTGGTGACAGGTTTCACGTCAACCACCATGCGGCCTTAGAAGCTTTTTTTATAAATATTTGTCACCACCTAGATTGTAAAATGTGGTGACATGTCTTGTGCCTACAGGCTCATGGCATTGAAGGTGTTTTTTGCGTTTTTTTGTCACCACCCACTTTATTCCATACATAGAGAGTGGTGACAATTACCCTCGTTTTTCGCCCCTAACCCTTGATATTGTTGGGCTGCGGCATGGTGACAATTAAGCCGTTTTTTTATTAATGGACGTTTCCAACATTTTATAGAATCCTACAGCGTTGGCAAATTGGGGGTCGTCTATACTAACAGCCTGCGGAAGCATTTCTTTTATATTGTCGCCCAGCTCAAGAGCCCCGCCGCCGCTTAAATAGACATAATCCAAACGGTTGATTTTTTCCACCCAGGCTTCATTAACGGCGCTGCTGATAGCTTCACCGGCATATTTCCTGGACTGTTCTATTATCGGTTTAATGTCCATAATTCTTCCCCGGTAGGTTATTTTACCCTTGTTCCATACATTAAGAGCTTCTACCAAGGATAAAGGCTCTCCGGTTATTTCCATGAATTGATCAGTAAACAACTGAACTGCTCTGGAAACGCCTAGTTTTATTGATCTGAAGTGTTTTTTTAGAGGAACTATATTCCCCTGCTCTATTTCAACCAAAACTATATCGGTTGTGAAAAATCCTATATCCAGTAACCCCACCAACCCTTCATCGGGCAACGACTGCATTGCATACATAGCACCTATACCTTGTGGGAATAAAGCTGTTTTGATGAATGAAATATATCTTTCAGGCCCACTATCAACCCTTACGTGATAGTTTATCTTGTTGAAAGCCTGCACTACTTCATCCCGGTACTCCTTATTCATATAGGTTGAAATAGGAAGTCCGAGCCCAAGCCGTACTTGGCCCTCTTTGCCCGCCAGGTACACTGCTGTCAGGGCAAGCATGATACTCGCCTGTTTAGAAAATTTTTCGTTGTCCAAGCTAAATTGAACCGCCCGGCCCTCTTTAGCAGCTCTTTCGCCTGCTAGTACACTTATTCTGTTCACCTCGCCCGGTTTTTTTACTTCCAGAAGATGGCCCAGGCTTTTAAACATATTCATGCCACCATCGTCTTTCTGTCCCGGTGCTATCACCGACGGCAGCATGACTTTGCGGGTGCCTGCAAATGCTTTTGTGTAACCAAAGCCCAAATCAACAGATAACATAATCCTTACCTCCCGTTTTAGAATTTTATCAACAAAACTGTACGATATTCCCTTTTATCAGCACGGCTGCCATTGCCCCCAACGCCAAACAGGGTCCGAAAGGCAACGTGTCTTTCATTTTCTTTAATCGCAACAAGAGCATCAGGATTCCCACCGTACCCCCGGCGATAAAAGCCAGAAACAAAGCCAGCAACAGGTGTTCCCACCCCAGATAAAGCCCTATGACAGCCGCCAGTTTGATATCTCCGCCGCCCATACCGCCCCGCGACACCACGGCAACCAGGAGCAATAACCCGCCGCCGACCAAAAATCCGGCCGCGCCGGAGAAGAACGCTTCCCGCGACACAAACAGGAAAGGCATCCCAAAAAGCAACCCGGCCAGGTTGAGCTTGTCCGGTATGATCCTATACTTTAGATCAACTACTGTTGCGGCAACCAATAATGATAGCAGGAAGAAGTATTTCAATTACTTTCTCTCCTTGCTTTGTAAAAATTCTGCTCAATCCCTACCCTGCAGCACTACAAACCAGTCTTCATAAATACTTCCTTCAGTGACCAACACCCCGTTTGCGTAAGGCGGCGCGTCAAACATAGTCACTCCTTCGCTGCCGGCATCACCGGTTAACTGCATTTGTACCACCGTACCGGTAGGACACTTTTTCAATCCAGCATCCGTCCAAAAATCTATTTCCCATCTGTTAACGTTATCGCCTGAAGGATAATGGCTTACTACCGGGTTTTTGACGGTAGATTCCAATGTAAGATAGGGGAACTTCACCGTTGTTAGTTCTGCCAGCGGTCCGATGCTGTCTACTAGTAATTTTACCCTGGCGCCTGCTTTAGCCCTGGGCAGCTCTTCTTCCTCCATTTCCGGTGTAATTACCAGATGGGTTGACAAATCTAACAAATCCGGTGCCGCCTGCCCATCCGGTGGGCTGACTATTTCGGCTATCCTGGGCCGTTCAAAAGCTACCACGCAAAATTCTACCGGTTCCGACCAAGAACTTTCTATACCGTACACATCCCACACCTTTACCTGGATGGTAAACTCATATTCTCCCGAATTCCATAGCGGACCTGCCGCATCCGGCTTGGTGCTAGCTGCCAAAGAATAAGATCCTTTACCGCCATCCAGTACACCTTCAGTATCCTTGATCTTGCCGGATTCATATATCAAAACTTCACCGACATCACCACTTTTTTTTGCAATTTTCACCTGATAATACCCTTGCGGATCGCCGTCCGGGTCGGTATATTCCCAAGTAAAAGCAGGTGTTGCAGTGACAAAACACGCTTCTCCTACCGGGTCTATTATCGGATTGTTCGGCGTTGCACTGGCTTCTAATAATACGGCAACCCCATCTTGAGTAAACGCTTTAATTTTTGGGGTGGTATATATATTGTTGGTTTTTAAAACGGCTTTCCATTTCACATCTCTGCCCGGTGGCACTTCCGCCCACAACTCTTCTCTATCAATATCCAGATCCGGCACACTTTGCGAAGCATCACCTATAACTTCCCAAGTTTCGCCATCATTGTACGTTATTTCACAAACTGTTGTATCCGACTCGCCTCTTACCCGCCATTTTGTTACCCAATTAACCCCATCAGCAGTAACACTGTAAGTTACAGAGTGCCCTTCACCTAAACTGTGACTGGCTCTCACCCTAACATTATCAGTCTCAACATGCGGATCAAATGCTTGGCTTTGAATTACTGCCTGGGGTCTATATATTATTGAATCTATTTCCGGTATATCTATCGACATTGACTGGTCATACACCATTTGCGTTCCATCCCAACGATAATACCTTGCTTCCGTACCGTTAACTATAATCTTATCTAATGTATTATCGTTGGCTGTCACAGCTTTGACATTATTCAGTCCTGCTGTAACCGATAATATGTCGTTACGTACCCAAGCGTTACCTTCATAACTGTAATGCAGAACATTGTTGCCTTCAACCATAACAATATCCTTATTTTTATTTACACATATATCTTTTGGGTCTACTAAGTCTGATGCAACATCAATTACCGGCTGCGGCTCTCCTGATGCGTCCCACTTATGCACTTTCAGGTTGTTGCCTGTTAATGTTACTACATTGCCAGCGTCTAATATTTCTGCATCAATCAGCTCTGAAACATCTGGCTCAAACGCAGTGTTTCTTATCATAGAGGTCCCATCAAAAACATACCGCCGGACTTCATCGCCAACAATTGACAAAAACTCCCCCACCTCTTTACTTGAAACGGTGTAGGCTTTTTCCATATCATCTTTTTCTAATGCATAGTTTCGCACATAACCCGTTCCGTCAAAACTATAGTGCCTTATCTGTGCACCAGCAGCCAATTTTAATTCCGGATAAGGTTCTGGTACGGCAACAGCTTTGATACCCACATCAGAAGATGATATTTCAAGTATAACTTTTTCAATGTAACTCGTTCCGTCGAAATAATAGTGAATTATTTTATTCGGTGTGGCAACAACAAAATCTACAGTATCGCCTGGCCAAAAGGTAATCATGCCTGCTGTGTTTTCAGGCAACCTTACCTCATTGTTATAATTATCGATTTTGGCAGTTGTTGATATATTATCTATCATTTCCGGTGTGTCATTCTCATTAATCCTGTATTCCCATGTGCCAGAAGCATAACTTGCTGCCGGCAACAAAAATAACGCGCAAATCAATAATAATACTTGCAATAATCTAGTCATTTGACCACATCCATGCCAGTTATTTTCCAATCACCGTCCACTAACCTTAAATCAACCATAAGCTTAATTTTTTTTCCATCGTCTGATATATACTCAATCATTTTTTTTGTTTCAGTTGCATGTGATGCTGAAGTGTCTGATATTTTTGACGTTACACAAAATAAATAGATAGTTAATACTGCTATAACCAGACATACTATACTCAACAGAAAATTTTTTGTGGTTTTTAAATTATATTTTTCCATAATTGAACTTCTATCCACCTTTCGGTAGTAAGTGTTTTTATTATCAATTTAGCATTAGTATTGTTGCGAAACCGATAATCCCAATACTGCCATGCGACTGCTGCGTCTTCTTTATTTATACTGTAGTCTACAGGCAAGCTATGCGCGTGCCTTTCGACGACTTCTAATCCTGCATCTATTACCGCCCAATGCAGTACTGTAGATGTGCGGCATATTCCACCACCAATTCCTTGACCGTACTCGTATCCCCCATTACCATCACCAGTAATTATTTGCGATACAAAAAAACCTCTTTCTTGCGTGCGCTCCCCAACAATTTTATTAAAAGAAAACACGCTGCTGGGCAATATTACTGTATTGTCTATTTTTTCTGCCGCCAATAGTGCGTTTTCCCCTCCGTTGTTATCTCCAATTTCTATCCGTGCTTTCCCAATAATTTTTTCTTCGGTGTTTTTTATGGTATAACCCATTGTTTTAAGTTCATTCCCGGACACCCAGATTAATATAGGTATACTATTAATTGGCGGCTGGTCCGAATAAACATAATAAGGTTCGTCTTTCAATCCGCAACTTTTTAATTTTTGCTCTATATATTTTTTATTGTTTTCACCTTTCGGATAAACCGCCACCAGATACGGCTTGTTTAATTCGTTATATTGAGCTATGTCTTTTAATACCCGGTCGCAGTGCGAACACCACCACGAAAACAATAATGCTGGCCTCTGGCTTATGTCAATTACCGTTTCGTTTCCCTGCGAGTTAATAACTTTAATTTCAGGGCCGAAATTTGTTCTTCTTTCTTCTTGCAGGGCACGGTGAGGTTCATTAAACGTTACTTCAGAAGAATCTTGGATTGAATCCACTGTTATATCCTTTGCGGCATAGGCAACGGATTTAATTTCTTTATCATTATTATCATTGCTTACTCCACCAGCATTGCTTACGGGTTGTGGGTTTATAGCAAACAGTAAAACAGCTACAAGCAACATGGCCTGTCCCGGACCAAAGATAATGAGGTTCTCGTATGGTTTTTCTTTTTCAATAAAATATATTACAACAGCCGCAACTCCTGCGGTTAACAGCCCTATGCAGGTATAACATAACGATTGTGTTGTTGTATAGGTAAAATAAATAAGCATCGCGTGAAAAATTGCGCCGCTTGTTACCAGTATCCCAACGTACAAGTTTTTTTTAAATTTCAATGTTGATATCCCGGCCAGTGCATAAAACATTGCCCCCCACAGATACCAGGAACGATTTAAAAACCCTGTTGCTATATCAGGCGAGCATAGAGCACAAAAACCCACGTCTGTTTTCCAGTAAAAAAACGATAGTATTGTCATAATAAGATAAATAATTCCTGCCATGTTTTCACCTCAACAGATAATAAAAAAACAACCTCCGGCCAGAGATCGTTAATCTTTCTATAACTACAATTCTGTTTTATAAACAACTTTTGAAGCAGCCCATCTGCGGATGCATTCAGGCTCCGCGCCATCCACCCTGACCATTTTCGTGTTAACCAACGCTACTATTCCCGGCTCACTTAAGGTTGTACATATAGCACCAGTGCTGCCAAAATAGATATCATTATTTGTAATTGAAATTTCAGCCGGGGTGTTTGGAGTTACCGCAGAGCTGTTTAATGTTCCTTCCGAAAAAGTATATTTTCTTGCCAACTCCACACCGTCATACCCTTCTTTTGTGTTATATACTATCAGCACATAATCGGGTCTTTCGACCATGGAACCCTTAAAAGGCTCCATCATGATTTCATCCAGCCCAAGGTTGTCTGCCAATTTTTTATGGAATACATTTTGCGCCGCATTTGTTTTTATCTGTGGAGTTCCGTCTGCCTGACTTTCAGGCATTACTTGCATGGCAGCAGCCTTTGCGGCTATTTCTATTGCTTTTTGCAAGTCCACATCATGCACGGTAACTGATTGGGTTACCGTTGTTGAACATACCGCAGAAAATACTAAAAGCGGCAAAAATATCACCAGCAGTACAAGTAACGCCGATCCTTTCTGGTTACGGGTTAACTCTTTCACTTATATCTTTCCCCCCCACTGTTATTGTTACCGATTCGCTGTTGCTGCCCAACAATGCAAACGCCCCGAAGGGCTGCGGACTAGGTTCGCACACAACCTTCAACTCAAGTTCGCTTTGTTCTGGATCGCTGCTTCTCAACACCCTGTCCTGCGGTTCTATTGCTTTGGCGGTTATGTCAGTATCAGGGTTTTGAATAATACATTTAATGCTATGGAATTCTGATACCATCGCAGCTTTGTCCTCGGTGGAAAGCCTGCCTTCTAAGCGCATTCTGGTTAAATATTTGTTGACAATTTTCTCGGCCATTTGGTGTTTGCCCTGTATAACAAAGTTGTCCAGGGGTTGGATCAACAAGAAAGCCAAGACTGTAAACGATATCAAAAACGATATCAAAGCATTGCCTTTATTCGACCTTAACACTTTTAAAATCCCGAATTTATTTGGTTTTTTGTATAATCCATCATACTTGTAAACGTTTCTCCCAGTACCCCTTTCAGCATGGCCACTATAGCTACCCCCGCGGTTACGGCAAAAACTATTTTTATCAATGTTGCGGTTAATTCTCCTGCGCCACTTCCCGATTCGTCCCGCCAGAAACTCATTAAGATTTTTAACTGCATCCACAAAACCACCCTTTCATCACAATAATGTAAACTATAAACGGTACACCTATAAACGGCCCCTGCGGTTTATATACCGGTTCAGCTATTTTCAGAAGTTCGTTTTTTATTTGCATGTAAAAAGACATGGGAGTATATAATTTTTTCTTGTATATGATATAAACCAACTCCATAATAGCCGATGTTAACATCTGCACCGGCAAAAACATATAAAAGTTATGCAATCCTGCAAAAGCTCCTACTGCCATAATCAATTTCACGTCTCCGCCGCCGAGTTTCATGCCGAACATTTTCATCATAAAAAAATAAATACCGGTAAATGCAAACGCCCCTAGTAAAGCGTCAGGTATGCCCTTTGACCCCAAGTGCAAATATTGCAGCATAATCCCCAGCGCAAAAAGGCTTACCGTACACCAGTTAGGTAACCGCTGTTCTTTAATATCTATAAGACAACCTGCAAGAACCAATGAGATTGCTGTTATTTCCAGCGTTACAATCAACCCTTCTGCCCCCTCCAAAAAAACTCATAAAAATTGCCTTTCATCCGCTTGCACGACGAGGGATGAAAGGCAATTGAATTTTTGGACATATTAATCTTTTATAGTTATTTTCCCTATAGTGTGATCGCCGTCCTCTATCTCAAAAGTTTTATCGCTGTATTCTCCCGATTCTCCCACACTGGCATGTACCGCTTCCGGCGAATATATTTGGTAATTTTTTATATCGTCAGCCACGCCTTTCATTTTGTTTTTACCAGTAGTTACACCAATCGAGGTAACAATTGCTACCAGCACCACCATACCGATAACAATGCCAATAGCCGAAAATGTCTCGCCGGACCCTCTCTCATCCACCCAAAAACCTCTTAATGTTTCAAACAGCGTTTCCGCCCCCTTTATTTTACTTATCAGTAATTTCAACACCGGTTAACGTGTGTTCCCCGTTTCTAGTTCCGAAAACATTGGCATCAGCACATTCTTCAAAGTTAATTTCAGCACCGCTGCCTTCTTCGCCATTACCTGTATATACTTTAAATTCAGTTATATCGCCTGCAACGCCGGACATTTTTGTTTTTCCTACAGTAATTCCGATACCGACCACTATGCCGGCCAGTACCACCATACCGATAACAATGCCGATAGCCGAAAATGTCTCGCCGGACCCTCTCTCATCCACCCAAAAACCTCTTAATGTTTCAAACAAAACACTTCACTCCTTTTTAGGTTTATATTAATTTTCAATTTCGACTTCGGTTAATGTGTGGAGCCCATCTATAGTTCTAAACGTTTCTGAAACAGCGTTGGTATCCACCCCATCATCTGGTAAACTGACTTTAAAATTGGTTATATCGTCTGCAACGCCGGACATTTTTGTTTTTCCTACAGTAATTCCGATACCGACCACTATGCCGGCCAGTACCACCATACCGATAACAATGCCGATAGCCGAAAATGTCTCGCCGGACCCTCTCTCATCCACCCAAAAACCTCTCAGCATTTTAATCAAAGCATTCCACCTCCCTCCTAATAAAAACCTCTTAAAGAATTCTTTAAGAGGTTTTTACTCACATACTCAAATTTTGAATATCCTGTCCGGTGCTTGCAGCAAACACTTTTAAAGCCGTGTATATAATACCCATTACTATTCCCGTACCTGCTACAGCAAATATTACCATTATAATATTGCTGAATATGGTGCTCCCGCCGCTTTCGTCTATGCAAACATCTTTAAACCCGGCAAAAAGCTTGGCAAGTTTCATTCAACTTCCCCCTTTAAAAAGGTTTTACAAATACTGCGTCGCGTTCATAAACATGATTGATTCTACCGCGTGTTTTCCCAACACATACAACACTAAGGTTAGCGCCAATCCCAGCGGCAGGAACAACACTATCTGCCTATAGATAGGCCGTACTGCTATATTGGCCCGGTGCAACGTTTTTCTGATGTTTTCCATTCTAACCCCTTCGGCAGAAGATATTCCTTCTGTTGATCCGGCCTTTATCACCTGCAGCATTACAGATGTTAAGCTTCCTGCCTCGTCGAAATCCATATCTTCTTCCAACTGCATGATGGCCTCTCCAGAACCGTAAGGGTATCTTTTAATAAACCTTTCTACCGGAAGCTTTAAGGCATCTAATGCCGGCAGTATTTTACTCAAAGCTACAGGCAAACTTTCTCCAGCTTCTGTGTATATATCTATCGTATCGTATATCAATACTGCTTCTTTGAGTTTCTTTACCCGGGTAACACTCCGTTGATAGTGCTTCATAAACAGGTTTAATACCATTCCCAGCATCACACCTGCAATAAACCCTACTATTCGCGCTACTGTTCCCGGAACTATAAATGCAACCAATGCCCCTGCGAGCAAACTAACAACCACCATATTCGATAGCTCACGTTTTTTTTCGGCAACCTGTCTTAATTCAACCAGGTATTCAACAAGGTTTTTACTGGTTTTCTCTTTTCTTTTGAGCTTTTTTACAAGATTCATTCTACCAACTACCCGGCCGTAAAACTCTTCTGCTGCCCACAATAATAAAAGCACCGTGCTTGTTCCGGCTACTCCTATCCCCACAGCGCATGAGTAAAAAATTACTCTTTCAAACGGCATTATACATCACCTACGTTGTTTAAAATTCTGTCGCTTATAATTGATATAATCACTGACATGAAACAAAAGGTAATTATTGTTTTTCCGACTGGATCGTATATAATATATTCTTTTGCATTAGGCACAAATAATGTAGTCAACATGGTGAGCACGATAATACTCGCGTGGAGTAATACGCTTAAGGCACGGGACGACACAACATCAGGCATATTTTCGTTGCCGATATCTTCCATAGCATCAATCTGCGAGGCTAATCTTAAAAGCTTGGGTTGTACACTAATTCCTTGCTGCTCAGCTTCTACCAGCAACCTTCTTAAGACTACAACATGTCCCGTGTCAGCTCTTTTCTCTAATTCCGCCAATGCTTCGTTTAGATGTATTCCGCTATCCAACTTTTTTCTTACCCTGTAAAACACCCCTCTGGCCGGGTCGGCAGTCCGTTCTACTATTGCATCCAGCGCAACGCGAAAATTTCCCTCCGTCTGCTCAAACATGGAAGCAAAATTTCTAATTACCATGGGTAGCTGTTTGTTCAATACATCCCTGTTTTTAAATGAAGCATGGGTTGTTATTTGCGATACAATCAATGCTACAGCTATTCCACCCAGCACTGCTGCCGGAAAATTGTTTAAATATCCGATACAAAACAGAAAAATCGCGGCAGATAATATTGAAGCAACAACTACATAGGTTGTATTCCTCAATAATCCAGGAGGAATTAAAAGGCTTAACTTGGAAAGATATTTTTCTAAATTCATTCTTCTGTTTTGCTGCCCTAATGCTTTTTTTAACGCGCTTGGGGGACGGCGTCTGTATTTTATTTTCAATACGGCATACTGTTCTTTAAGTTTTAAGATTAGTATTTTTGCAGCACATTTAACTGCTATAAGCACCAATATAACTATCAATGTTAAAGTAATGCCTATAAGTATTGATGTACCCATAAACATCAACTGTTCAACGTTTAAATAATTATTAAAATAATTTAGCGTTTGAGACAGCACCTTATCAATCACCTCAATTACATCGCTGTGGTGTTTTTAAGCTAATTTTTACCATTTTCACAGACCCCTTTTTTAGGCGCGGGGTCTGTGACACCGAACGATTTTGTCTTCCGGCACTCCATTTTGATGCAGAATTTCCTGCACCCGTTCTGGTATATTTAAGTGCTCGTAATATCCACTACAGTAATCATCTTCTGAACCATGCCATTTAACTATATCATCCAGCACTAACCCCCGGTCTTTATCTATCCTGGGAGATGCAATATGAATAACTTTTTTGAGACCTCGTTTTGGATCTGTCCAAAGCTGCACCACCACGTCAAATGCTTGCACTATCCAGGTCATAGCCAGATCAAGCGACATTGATACAGAAGAAAAATCCTGGGAATACGTTATTGCCAAGTTATGCAGGGCTTGGCGTATATCCCTGGAATGGTACGTAGAAAAGTTTCCGGTCTGGCCCCGAATGCCAGCTTTGACTGCACCGCGCAACTCTTTCAGGCCCAGTATTTCACCGATGATTATTCTGACTGGCGACAATTGGAGAGCTAGTTCAAAAAGTTCTTCATTGTCCATTTTTAACTTGATTTGTTCTTCAAGTTCTATTATGTTCCAACCAGGATACTGCTCTAAAAGACGCAACTCCGAATCCGGTTCTATTGCTACACTTCTTAACTCGGGCTGTGAATACCGAAAAAAATGCCTTATCAGCGATGTTTTGCCGGCATTGACCGGTCCGGAAAAAAGTATGTTTAGCCGGCCTTCGGACATTAAGGCCAGCTTTTCATAGGTTTCTCCGTCCATGGTGCCGTTATTGACCAGGTTTTCTTTCGTCAGCACAAAAGTATTGTGTTTTCTTAATGACAAAGTATACTGGCTGGTTATCGGAGGGCCGGTTGCCACCACCCTGGTACCGTCAGCCCTGACCGAACGGGCGCGCGGGTTGCGTTCATTTAAGTCCACCCTGTCACTACGCAGAATACGCTTAATCAAACTGAGTAACTCGTCTTTGGTGTTAAACTCAACGTTTTCTTTGGTGTATACTCCTTTGCGGATTGTATATACTGTTTTAGTATCAACTACTTCTACTTCATCGACATCTGGGTGGTCATATATTTCCTCCAGCGGTCCCAACCCCCAAGAATATTTATATATTTCTAATGATGCTTCTTCCCTGGCCATCCCTGTAACATCTATACCAAACCTGTCCATAGTGTTCTTGATTTTTTCGATCAGTTTTTGCTTACTCTCTATTTCACCGTGCATAGCACCAATTTCCAGGCTGCTAATAACCTCCAATTCTTCTTTTTTGTGTGCTGAAGGTTCGGAAAACAGTTTCCTGATCAATATCAAGGCTTCTTCAAAACTTTTTTTACCTACCGGTTCCAAATCATATTTTACAGGAGCTGTGTTTTCCTTATTTATATTGTTTTTTAACAGTTTCAGCATTTAACATTTCTCCCTTATTTAGTTTCTTGGGTTTTAAGAATGCGGGCTGCCGCTGTGACCAGCCACTTGTACCAACATTACAAAACCGCCCCTCAATGGTCTCGTAAACTCGTATATTTCCTGCTTCTTGACTTTAAGCGTGACCATTTTAGGCGTATTATCCTTACCGGGCAATATACCTTCGCCAACAGTGCTGCCATCTCCACGAAGCACGGAAAGCACCTTTGCTGATTCTGCTAACAAAACAGGGTATTCTTCTTCCTTGCCGGTATACAGCACATCAACAATCATATTAGGCTCTATATTCCCGCCCATGATTTGTTCAAGGTTTTCCGCTTTAACAGTGACAATTGCTTCACCGGTTTTCAGCGCCTGGTCGGGTTCAACCAGCTTGTCCCCTCTGATCTGTTCGCTGGGGAATAAGTCGGTTACGGCTACTTTGCCGGCTACTTGAGTGGGATCTGTTACTGTTTTTGGGGCTACTGATGATTTAACCACCCGGATTTCTATTAGATCGGATTGTTTGATTACCTGGTTCGGGTATATCCTGTGCGTAGGCACCGGTATACTCACAGACTCCTGATTTGCTGCCACCCAGGTACTGAGATAGTTCATAGCACCCAACGAAAACGCTGCTGCTAGAATGATTGTAATGATTATCTTCCAGGGTAATTTTTTTAAAATGTTTATCGTCTTTCCCTCCTTTTTAAAATTTACCTCATAAAAAACCCCCTCTTTAAAGAGGGGTTTTTTTATTTTCCGGGTACTATTCCAACCTTGGTTAATTTCCTGGCAAATCTTTAGGATATATAGTCTTACTTGGGTCATTCCTCCTCTGTTTTTGTTAGGTTGCCGTTTTCGTCCATGCCGGTAACAATTTCTTTTTGGTAGGCTTCTCCGGCATATGCCGATTGTACCGCTAATAACAGTAACACCAATATTACCAGGATAATTGCCGGTACTTTTAACTGTAACCTTATTTTTGTTCTCACCGGCTTCTGTTGAAGCCGGTTCAAACACGAGGATTCCCCAAACCCCATAAAAAGTGAATTTTATATCTTAAAAAAGGTTAGCGATTCCTGGGAAATGTTTCCGTTATCCGGGGAGGTCGGGTTGTCGCTGACTTTTACGGTAGCCGTTTTTGCTCCGGTGGTAGTTAAACCTGTTATGGTTAAAGTGCTATTATTTACCCAGCCGCTGTCGTATCCGTTACATTCCACCCGGTAACGTAAGTTGCTAGCCGGACCGTTATCGGACGCACTGATTATTAATGTGAATTCTGTGCCTGTGGTACAGGTAGCGTAGTTCAACCCCTGTACATTGGTAATTGTGGGTGCCATGTTTTGTGCCATATATGCCCAGTATGCTGCAGATTGGTTGTTATAGGTGGTGTTGGCGGCCGCTAATGTAGCCTTGCTTGTTGCTATGTCAGCTTTATTTTTTATGTCAGGAAGTTGCGTATTACGAATATATGACGTGTTGTTGTTAGCAGAATTAGCTCTGTCATAAGTGGCAGCCAGCGACTTGCCACCATTTTCGCTTCCGTCTAGATAACCAGTTGAACTGTCAGCACTAGCTTTGGCCGCATTGGCTGCATCTCTAGCTTGATTAGCAGCGTCTAAGGCATCTTGAAGCTTATCTTGCTTAGTCTTTACAGAAAAAATTGACGAATAATAATATCTACCACTTATAGCATTTACTCGTACTCGGTACTGATAATTTGTATTATGAACTAATCCTTGGTCTGTATATGTGTGATTAGTTTGAGTAGCCACATTAACCCAGCTTGCACCACTATCAGAACTACGTTGTAATGTATAGCTAGTTCCAGAAGAATTAGAAGCAGCAAAAGTCCACTGCAGCGAAATTGTTTCCGTATCAATTGAGAGAAAAGAAATTCCTGACGGTATTGCTGGATCAGTGAATACATCCCATGATTGTTCCGGCCCATAATCACCATAACATAAAGTATAAGGAATTTTAACTATTTCTACAGCAAGCTTAAAGGTGTACTTTGTGTTAGGCGTTAAGTTTGAGAATGGGCCTACATTAATAGAAGATTCCGCTCTTGATAAATCCTCAGCCTCTATATAGGCATTATTTTGCCATTGATATCTCCCTATATATCCTCTATCTTCGGGCGTAGCTAGCCTTATACTTATTGATGATGAAGTAGGAGTATAGTAAAGGGTTACAGGAACGCTAGGATCGTTCTGATCACTATTTTTAAGAATTTTGGTACCTTCATTATATTCTGCTGCAAATGCATCAGAACTAAAGGTAATAAACAGAAATAACATAGTTATTAATACTAAAAAAATCTATTTTTCAAATTATTCACCTCTGACTTTAGTTTTTGGGCAATGGTACCGTTGCTGACTTTGACTTTTACGGTGGAACAAAATACACCGGACCCCTATGATATCGGCCACAGAAGGCCCGGTATGTACTTATCCTCCGTTCCTAACGCTAACGGCTGGGACGTTCTTTGGGGAACATCTCCCCATCATAACAATGCCGCCAGCAAATTTGATGACTACCGTAATAACCTTTGCGTATATATATTTCAGTACTGCCGCGCCTTAATTGTGACAAGATAGGATTATCCAGAGTTACTATCACCCCTCTTGTCGGCGAACGTTTTTGTAAATACGACATGAGGGTCAAGTCACTGGCACCGGGAAACCCGACTATAGTCCTATCCCAGTAATAGTTGCCGGAACGTGAATTCCTTTTCCACTCGTAACATTTATCTTTGGAGTTATATTCATACCAGCCATGAATCAAGTACCGTTTCGCTCCGCCAACAATACCTCCTTGCTCTGGTTTATAGGAACGACTCATACAAAATCTTACGCCTTCGCCAAAAGTATCCTCTTTGTCTTTCTCCATTTTACGGCCTAATTCTTCCAAAAGCTCGGTAATGCGTTTTGCACAGTCTTCTCCTGAATTCTTATAACTTTTTGTGGTAAATACCATGGTTGATTCTTTTGTACCGTTAAACACCTCTCTCACTTCATTTGCTCCCAAACTGAGTTCTCTGCCCGTAAAGTGGCTCCCATCAAAATCTGTTTCTTTCATAGATACCGATGACAGGGTACTCTTTATTTTTTTAGGCATACTATCTATAAAATGGTTGCCAAAAGTCATGTCGCCCCCGGAGCTATACCATTTAACAGAAGTATCCAGCTTATTTTCCGCAGTCACCTTGTCTGAGTATTTCACTTTCACCGTCCACTGGTTTTTTATTGCGCCCGACCCTAATTTACTATAATCTTCAACCAAACCTTTCTCCGGAGTCCAAGTATACTTACATTCAACCCTGCCGTTTCTTCCGGTACCTACACCGGTTGCTTCTATGCTCAACAACCTAGAATCCCTTTTTATTACCGGCCGGGAAGCTTTGTTGTCAACATAAACCCTTTGTCCCGGCACAACTTCTTTAACCAGATATCCTTCATCGGCGTTTATTTTTACAAACTTCCACCTTTCAATAAACATTATTTCAGCTTTTACCACCGGGAATATATCCATCCATCTAACATCGTAATATCTTGGATCGCAAGACCGTACTTTTTCCTCGTAAGCACCTTTGGGCATACAATTATTGTTGCATATTTTCACCGCCTCCCGGTTTGCTTCAGTGTCCCTGTTACTATAATTCACCAACCCCGGCGCCGGGTAGTCCCAGGCTTTTATATACGGGCTGCTGTCACTTGAACGCCACCCGCCCCACCGGTTGTTATGCCCCCCAAGGCTTGGCAAACCCAAATCCCCACAATGTACCGGTTGAAGATAATCAAAATAAAAAGTTGAACCTCCGTTTTTTGCCGTAATATAATCATTATCCCAATTCCAGCTGCTGCGAAAAGGCACCATTAACCCCCAATTATTAAACAATGCTGTTAGCGCATCTTTAGCCGCCCCCTCTACTCCTGTTACCTCCCACTTTTCAAGCTCCGTATTATATATTGCTCTGCCTTTTGCCCAGCCTGTTATGCTAAACCCTCTGCCGCTACCATAACACCTAAATTCGTAACACGGTTTCATGGGAATTGCGGGATGCACTGTAGGGTTGGTGCCGTCAAACGGTACGTAAGTATCGTAGTAATATTTGTTGCCATTGTCGATCAATATATCGGGATAGTTAGGATCGCTTGCTTCAATTTTTAAATCATACCTGGCCGTGGAATACCCCGGATAATACTTTTTATTATCGCCCTGTTCGGCTCTCTGGGCGAATAAATCGTATTTTTCGGGGTGGCTTCCCTCGTTTAATAGAATGTATTTTTTCTCATTAGGCCCGAATTCGGTATCAACGTTTTTATCCATACTTCCATATGAAAGACTTGAGTGACAATTATAGCGCCACCGTCCTACTGATATATCCCCTTTTACTTTTATTTTTACGTTATTCGGGTTGGTCAGTTCGGCAATAATGAGCCAGCCTGCTTCGTCGGGCACTAAATACGACCACGAATAACTGGACATCCACGCAAGTTCGTTTCTAGCTATTTCTCTTATGGTTCCGTCTTGCTTGTATTTTTCTGCATCAAAAGTATATCCTGTCGGGATATTCACTGCTCTTATTGTTACCTTTACAGGTTTGAGTTCTATCGGATGCTCCCAATCCGGCATATTCTTTTTTTCATATTTTTTGACTCGCTCTACCTCCCTGGTGCCCACTATTCTGCCAGGTATATATGCTTCGCCCGTTTCTTCGCCCGTGCTGGGATCACACAGAACGAATGCTTGGCCAAAGTTCTTGCTGTACACGTTGTACCCGTATACTTTTGTTTCTACTAAGTTGCCGTTCTTGTCTACATCGACGACAAGCTCTTTCCAGCACCTGTCGCCATCAGCATACGCCGACGAGGTTGCCAATAACAGCATTGTCAACAATAGCACGATAATTACCGGTATTTTCAGCCGCGTTCCTGTTTGTATTTTCATCTCTCAGCGCTCCTTTTAAAAATAATGTTGCTCAAATAAAAGAACCGGCTTCTGTTGAAGCCGGTTCAAACGCGAGGATTCCCCAAACCCCATAAAAAGTGAATTTTATATCTTAAAAAAGGTTAGCGATTCCTGGGAAATGTTTCCGTTATCCGGGGAGGTCGGGTTGTCGCTGACTTTTACGGTGGCCGTTTTTGCTCCGGTGGTAGTTAAACCTGTTATGGTTAAAGTGCTATTATTTACCCAGCCGCTGTCGTATCCGTTACATTCCACCCGGTAACGTAAGTTGCTAGCCGGACCGTTATCGGACGCACTGATTATTAATGTGAATTCTGTGCCTGTGGTACAGGTAGCGTAGTTCAACCCCTGTACATTGGTAATTGTGGGTGCCATGTTTTGTGCCATATATGCCCAGTATGCTGCAGATTGGTTGTTATAGGTGGTGTTGGCGGCCGCTAATGTAGCCTTGCTTGTTGCTATGTCAGCACTAGCTTTGGCCGCATTGGCTGCGCTGTATGCATTATTGGCGGCTGTTTTAGTTGCGTTTACCGTTGCATTATCAGCCACATCAACACTAAGTTTGTAATAGCTAGAGTCTTCAGGCCCAATTTGTGTAAATTCTCCATAAAGCACTTTAAACTCTATTTTTGATACACCATTTTTAAAAGAGTAATCAAATGGACCATCTGTACACCAACTGTTACTTGGAAGAAACTCTGAAGAATTGTGTATTTCTTCTCCATCAGCGTATACCGCATAACGGCCAACTCTGAACCAATTTCCATATTCATAATAACCTATTGAAAAATGCAGCTCAGTAATTTTAGTGTTTTCAGGTGCTGTTAAGGTTAATATTGTATATGGTTCAGAACAGTCTACGTTTGTATAACCTCCAAAGTAATGTGGTGTTCCCTCAGATATTAGCACTGCTTCAGATAGTTTAGGAGTTTGCAAGAAAATAGTGAGAACTATGAATATCAAAGAAATACATTTAATCAGCTTTATATTAGAAAACATATAATACACTCCTTCAAACCACAATCGTTAAAGGTTTCCTTCAAAGACGTCTGTTTCTTCCAAAGTATTTTCTTCATCCGCTTCCCCTTCTTCCACTTCGCCCGGCCTGGCCTCCCTGTGCAACGCCAGCGCCTGGCCATCTGAGGCTATTACGTTTACATAGTCCCCTTCTGTGAACCATTCCGTTATGTCTGCCTTGCCGCCAGATTCGTTCACAAAACCCATACCTACCTGGAGCGTCGTATACTCGTTGGTTCTTAATGAAATACTTTCACCAATGTCCCCGCCGCCTGCTTCTACTTTTATTTCTATACTATCCGGTGTTATTTTTGTTATTTCACCGCGCCGCACCATTTCGTCCACTTTTTCTTTTTCTTCCTGGGCTATTTTTTGAAGTTGTTTTTCGGGAGCGACTATTTTCACATAATACATTCCCCCGGCACCAAACACCGCGCCAACCAACAAAGATACTATTATTGCAACAACTGCTAATGATTTATTCACCTGCTTTTTTACCTCCTTATAACATCAATTGTTTAAACAAGGCTGTGTTCCAGCCTATAACCGCCAGGATTATGCCCGGATTCTGGTAGCCGTGGGCCACCACAATAATCGATACAACCATCTCGGCTATTCCGGACACAAAATTGCCGTTTCGCACGCCAAGCCAGCTTAAAATAATGGAGCGCATTATAACCCGGACCGTCAGCAATAACAGCAAGCTCAGTACTAAACCGCCAAATATGCCGCTGAAGCCGATACCTGCTTGTCCCAACACCATTTGAGCTTCTTTAAACGCAGACACAACACTATCCATGACACAGTACCTTTCTCTGTTATATTTCCGCTACCGTTCAAGGAGGAAATTCTTATACTAATCTCCAACTGCAATTTTTAGGTGATTGTATTGCGAAATTTCTTGGTGGCGTTGGAAACGTATATCCACCCTGCTCCTATTGCTCCCAACCCGAAGTATAACAATGTCCTGTCATGGAGCAGCACATACCGGTGGTCGCTGTCCGGTACCAACAATGCCAGTCCTGCAAATATTACCAGCGGTAGTATATTGGCTATAGCTGCCGAGCCTTTAATTTCCGAAAGATTTGCTTCAACCGACAACCTGAACCGTTCTGCAAACCGTACGTATTCAGCAGTTGATTCCAGTACTTCGCGTGTTTTTTCACCACCGCCAAGCTCTTCAACTATTCTAATGTTTTCCGCAAACTTAACCAATTCCGGCAACTCGTAGTCCTCACCGGTTTTCTTGACCGCCGCGTAGACACTGTACCCGCTGCTGATACAGTCGCTGATATACCTATATACACCTGCTACCGGTTCCGACAGGTCTTCGGAAGCTTTTTTAAACGCGCCGGCTAACGGACCGGTAGTAGAATACGCCACAATTAAATTGACCGACCGGGGAAAACCCTTGCGGAAATTGCGTTTAAACTTTTCTTTATTGAAAGTATAAATATACCTGGGGGTCAACACCATGCCGACTATCCCCAGGCTCAATGCCACTACCGCGCCGCCTGCCAGCCCCAACACCAGCCCGGTTGCAGCACCGGCGGCCGCATATTTGCAAGCCTCGTTTTTTTTCCCTTCCGGCACCCCTATAATGTTATCAATAAAAGAAGGTTTACTATCCGGTGTTTGCGGCGATGGGAAAAGTCTTTTCAGGGGATTGTGCTCTGCCCCGCGGTAGATTATCCCCAGCGAAAAGGATACTATAGCAAAAAACACTCCTGCAATTATCCAAAGCAACATAATTAACCTACTCCTTTTTGGGTGGATTCAAATATACGGTGAGCTTATCGTTTCTGCCGATTGAGCTGAAAATTGTTTCTGCTTCCTGTGGCAGTACAGCAAGTACCAACCCGTCGTTCCTTCCTTCTCCGGGCGAACGCAGCACTACTGCACTTTTGATTATTTCAACCACTTTTTCTTCTGTAATCGTAAAGAGCGATACCGTGTTACCGTCTTTTATGGTACCGCCAACGGTGGTATATATATCAGACGGAATCGCCACGGCTACTTTACCCGGCATGACCGACAACTTGGCAGGTACTCCCGATCCGGCAACGGTCTGGAACATGGAATTTCTCAAGACTGTGCCCCGGGGAATATACCCCCTGGCAACTTTCCCCCTGATATCCTCTATATCCAGCACCGTATCGTTTTGCAACCCCCCTTTGGGAAACTGTCTTATGGTAACGTTATTACTGTTCACCACCCGGTCTTCGTAAATATTATCTGAGGCTACTACAACCGGAACCATCCCAGCCACCGAATTGTACCCATAGGCTACGGCTGCCGATGTTAACAGTGCCAATATAACCGAAACAAAAAAGAACACTTTATAATTTTTCAATGGAATCTCTCCTTTCTTATCCTTTTAAAGCTTGACTTTATGGACTGCAAGAATTTCAGCAACTCTTTCGGGATAGTACCCGCAGGGTTTAAGTTTGCCGTTTTTACGAATAAAAATATTTCTTGTTCCGGGCGGGTCCTGGGTAACCTCGCTTATTCTGGTGCAAACCCTTTTGTCTTTCTCCCAGCCCAGCTGTATCACGATATGCAAGGCGGAGCAAATATAAGAAACCAGAGCGTCCTCCCCCATGTTCCTGGTTTCCTTGGCCATGCGCAGCATATTCGGCAACCGGTGAAAAATAAGATCGTGCGGTGAATTTGCGTGGCCGGTGCCCATGGACCCAAAATGACCTACGTTCATAGCCTGAAGCATATGAAATGCCGCGCCGTCCCTTACTTCGGCAACCAGTATTCGTGACGCCCGCATCTGCAGGGCTGTTACTAGCATATCGCCAATCCCTAGTTTCCCTTTTCCTTCAATGTTGGCCGGACGGCCTACCATTTTACGCAGGTTTGGATGTTCCAGGGGGCATTCTCTTACTTCTTCCACCAGTACCGGCATTTCGTCAGCATCGAAATATTCCCCCAAAACTGCTATTTGCGTGGTTTTGCCGGTACCCATCGGGCCGGAGAAAAATATATTGGCCCTGCCTTTGACGGCTTTTTTAAGGAATGACGCTGCTTCTTTTGAATAGGTGCCGTTTTTTACCAGCCCGTCCATCCCGGTCATAGTGGTGAATTTCCTGATAGATACAGTCGCGGATGACATCATCGGCGGAATTTGTATTGCCGCCCGGTAACTGTTAGGTTCTGCAGGTATGGTCAGAGATGTATACGGTCTGGATTCGTCCACCCTGCCGCGGCCCAAATAACATAGTTTATCAATAAAAGACCTTAAACTCCCTTCGTCACGAAAATTTTTGTCCAGGACATATACCCGGCCGTTTTTTTCGTAAAGTATCCGGGAGTAGTCAACGATCACCACGTCAGTTACTTCGGGGTCTTTAAGTATTTCCTGTACCGGCCCCAAACCGCGCAACTCGTTTAATATCTGCTCAGCTATTTTGTCCCGGCTGTCAACGGATAAACCAGGGCTTTCCTTCAACAGATGCGACATCAGTTCGTTTTTTATATAATTATCGTTTAACTCTTTATCTCTTTCCTTTTGGTAAAGATTCATTAAATAACGTCTGCAACTGTCAACCACTTCGCCCATGCGGTCGTATATTTTATCTACATCTTCATCGTAACGCGACGTTAATATGCTCGATACCCCCGGTATTCCCTTAAATCCATTATTGGCCATATAATGCAGGCGATAAACGCCAACCTCCCTTCTCAAACATTGCTAGCATTTCAAGCATGTTTCTTTTTTCTTTTGAAAAAACTAAAAAACCCTCTGGCGGGTTTTTCCTGGACGCTTCTTATAACATCACCGCCGAACAAGTCCACCAGCAGGTTTTCTACCCCCCTGGCAAAAGCAAACTCGTGTATGCCGCAGCACGGCACGGTAGACTTGCAACGGATCATTTTATCGGTTTTGTCGTCTTCCGGAAGTTCTTTGATCAAAAGACCTTTGGTAAATTCCTGAATATCGTTAGACGAACAGGGAAACTCAGGAAACATTTTGTTAATTATTAAGGTTATCACCGGGTTGCTCTGTATTTTATTAAAAGTATCAGTAAGAAAATCAATAAGGCTGTCTATGGTAGCCATTTCAGCCGCAAAGGTCAGAAGCAGGTCGTCGCATACTTCTATTGCGCCCACCGCTGCGTTTGTGAGGTTATTGCCGGCGTCTACCACGATAACGTCAAAATGTTTTTGGAGTACGCCTATAACGTCTTTCACCAGTTTGTGATCAACCTGCACCCCATCCTCCATTGAACGTATCGGCGGCAATACAAAAAGATTGTTACGCACCTTGACCAGGCACGAATTAACATACCTTCGGTCGCCGCGGCGCTCCATAGGAAAACGTGCCCATGCGGACATGGTTTTTTCGGCTATTATCTGAGCATATTCTTTTTTCTCGGACTTGGAAAACTGAATCATTTCTTTCTTTTCGTCGCCGATAAATCCAAAGTAAGACAAACAGTTGCCGTAACTGCGGCTCATGTCGAGGTCTACTATTGCCACACTCAACCCCGTTAAATGGACTATACTTTGGGCCATGGCAATCGACAATGCGGTTTTTCCCACGCCGCCTTTGTTGCCGTAAACCGTTATCACACGCTGTTTTACGGTTACCGCCCTGCTGGCGCGTTCTCTAGTTTTCACCTCCTGCACCGCAGCTTCTTTCAATTCTTGCTCTTCAGAGCCGCCTACTAGCGGCATGTTCCTGGTCGGGTTTTCATATTCTTTTACCGCCTGGGGGCGTGCGGCAAAATACTGGGCAATGCTTTCCAGTTCTTTGCCCACCCGGGCCATTTTAACCCGGTGCTTCATCCATTTACGGTGGTTTTTTACCGGGTTTTCTTCCACTACAAACACTACTATAGACAGCGCGTAGCGCTCGATCATGTCAATTATGGTCATTATTTTTTGTTCGTCCAGTCCCAAAAGCACCGCATCTATTATGTCTGTTTTTTCTTCCACAACTGATATAACCGTGGATGGTTCGGTGGTTGCCGATACAATTCGCAAGTCAGGATAATCCTGCACTTCCCTGCGCATAGCGTCGGTAAATTCTCTGGTTCCCGCTGTAAGAATCTTAACCAGCGTTAAAACCTCCTTTCTATTTATCCAGTAAAGCGGCAAGTTGGCCAACCGCCTTGGTAATGTTTTCCGATTTCCTGTTTGCCGGTTCGCCGCTGGCCAGTGCCGCCTGGCAACCGTCAGGGTCGGGTTCTGCGGAAACAACTTCTTTGCCCAGTATTTCGCTAACCAGTTCCTGTTCGATATCGGGCATGGCCAGGTTGTAAATATATATGCCGTTGACATTTATATGCGCCGTGGGTTCCACAACTTGAACCATGTCGCTGTTGACCATTATCACCACCCGGTCAGACTTAATCCCTTCAAGCATAGCTCCGGGCTGCGGGGGGTAAACTACTATAATGCGCCCGTAGTCCATTCTCAGGTTCATTATTTCGTCCAGTGCAGGATGGCTCCAGTACGGTTCCGCAGGAATATACAAGTCACCGTACGGGGTTTCTGTAAAATTAAACCCGTTTTTTCCGTCACCTTCCGGAAATATGCCGAAGTGGTACCCCGCACAGGGCGGCGTGTTCAGGTCAATTAGAGCTACCCTCTCCCCGATATCCTTAAAATGCGCCGCCAGGGCTGTCGCAAATGTTGTTTTTCCTAGACCGCCTTTGTACCCATAAAATGTGATAATTTTGCTTTTTTTTCTTGTTGCAGGTCTTTCCTTTTTCGGCAGGCTTTCTTCTTCCGCCACAGGCTCCAGACAGCTTTCTTCTTCCTCCAGAAGAGCTTCTAAAAGGGGTTCTTCTGTTGTTTCCGCTGTTTCCGCAACCCTTTTTAAGCCTTCCGCCAACGTATTAATAGTGAAATTTACACCTTCCGGTACCAGTATTATGTTTTCCTCCGGCACCCCGCACGATTTTGCTATTTTCCCAAACTTAACGCCTTTTGCGTTGTCCCTGCCAGCCACGATTAATGTGGTTTTGGGGTTTTTGATATATTTGGCAGGGTCCTCTAGCTTTTTGGGCTCTCTTGCTATCAGGTAAATGTCTGCCGGTAAATCCCGGGACACCGTAAAACCTGTACAACTTGCCAATTCGCCATTAATTGACTTTTTATAGGTACTGTAAACACGCATTAACTATCCCTCCTTTTAAATAACTTAAATAATGAAAACGATTTTTTCTCTTTGGTATCCGTTTCTGATAGCTCTATATCGAAAGGCAGATGTTTTGACGCTATTTTCCATAGCGCTTCCCCGGAAGCCGAACCGTTGAGCTGTGCCGTCATTTTGTGCCGTTTAACTGCAGCACTGACCCCCCTCTCATCGTTAGGAACGGTATCGTACTGTTTGAACCCGCATTTACCGGCTACTTCCCGCGGTTTGTAAAACCCCATCGGATTAACCCGGTTTATTACCAGCTTCATGTTGTCGCTGTAACCGTCCTGCTGATATAGAAATTGAGTTATCTTTCCTATGCTCTTGTCGTCCTGCTGGGCTACGATAAATACTGTATCAGACAGGGCAAGGACCATCCTGGCGGCATCAGAAAAAGCATTGTACCCCAGGTCAACCACTACCAGGCCGAAAATTTCGGCTAAGGTGTTTATAAACTCTTCAATTTCAGGTGTAGCCATTTCCTCGCCTGCATACGGGTATAACGGAATAACGTGTAATCCGGAATGGTGCCTTATTATGCTGTTTTTGAGATTACGGCTATGTTCACGCCATGAGGTTACTGTTACCCAATTTTTAGGTGCTTTTGCTTTTTTGTCTGCTATGATTTCGCGTTTGTCCGGCCGGACCAATCCGGTGGCAATATCAATATTGCCGCCGCCGAAGTCCATGTCAACTATCACTGTATTAATATCGTTCAGGGCGCCAATACAGGCCAAGTTGGTCGTCAGAAAAGTTTTGCCGACTCCACCGGCTGAAGATGAAAAGGCACATATAACTGTGCCTCGTTTATTGGTTACCAAGTTATTAATAGAAAACTTTTTGTTTTCAATCAGAACACTTTCTGGTTTTTTTGCATCGGTTTCTTCGATTTCCTCAACAATTTCTTCCGGGACCACGGAAGCTGCAGAAACCGTTTCTTCTTTTTCAATATCTTCTTCCTCATCTTCTTCAAAACCGGCTACCAGATCCATTTTATGCGTAATTTGGCTCCTGGCGTTTTGCACCAGTTCTTCCGGGGTGGTCCTTATTGCTTGGAGTGCTTCAATTGCTTCGTAATCCGCCATGTTAATAATCCCGGTAATAATGACATATACTCTCCCGGATACTTTATTAAGTTTGTTTCTGTATGCCGGCAGTTCTATCACCGTTCCGTCAACCTGCACACCCTCCAGTCTTTCAGCCAGTTCTTTGCTTATGTACAATTTGTCCCGTCAACTCCTTCCTCTTCTCTTAATAAAAAAACAGGGGGGAAAATCTCTGCCCCCCCTGTCAAATTGTTTTTGTGTATTGTTTTATTATTTTGAACACTTTTTCCGGCACATCATTGAATAACACTTGCGTTTTAGAATCCAGGCTTTTCATAATGTCATCCAGTGCCCGCAGGTCTCTCTCGTCTATAACGGAAGGTTCTTGCCCAATGATACCGTAATAACAGACTCTTTTATTGTAAACGTGCGGTTTTGCAACCATTCCCAGTCGCCAGTCGCATTCCCATGCCAGTTTCCGGTCAATATCCAGCAAACTTGGAAGCCCACTATCATCAGAACAATCAATTATAACTATTTTTTCTTTTGCGGTGCTAATGTGTCTATAAATTTCTTCACCCTTGTTGTCGGTGAACACCACTACCGGCGAATCCGGTATTCTAGCTTTATCTGCCGCAGGAAAAGAGTGGTTTGTTTTCCTGGGGAATGGGGTTTGTATTTTTAGTTTCCGTGGTGCTGGTTTTTGGGGTTCTGGTTCCCGGGGTTCTTTTTCTTCACCGGTCCGTATTCCTGCTATTACTTCCATGTTTGGTTCCACCCCGGCTTCCGCCAGGGTAGCCGGACGCAGCGTTCTTTTTGCCACCCTGCCCGGTTCTACCGGATCCCATAATATGTCGTATACGCCCAATGCCGCCGCTTTGCAGGCTAAATCCAATGCGTCGGAGTCTTTTTTGTCGCCGGGAAGCAATACGATACGGATATTGTACATGCGCAGCTCTTTTACCAGTACGGCCATATTGTCCTGCCCGGGCAGATGGGGAGACAATATCACCACACCGGCTTTTTTTTGCTGCACCATAGACAAAAGCCCTTCGCGATAGTAGCATTCTCCTACCACATCTATGTCACGGCAAAACAAGCCTTCTACTAAATCTTTATCCAGCGCTTCTACTCCTGTAGCCAAAAGAACCCGCATATTTTTACATTCCTTTCATAAAAATAAGACAACCGGAGTTCCCTCCGGTACTTGACATACGCAGCGTATATGTATATCATTTTATTGAATAAGGGAATACTGAAAATACAGCGTGTGTGCCTCGCCTGTCGGGGTTTTTGTTTCAAGGTCCTTACAACTGCTACAACAGTTTAAGGACCTTTCAACTTTTACCGCCTGTCAGTGATAAGCACGACGAGGGTCAGCAGAAGGACTATAGCTATGACGATCTGAACAACAATGGACCATTTCTGCCTCACCCCCTTTCAAGGATTGGTTATCCCCGGCAGGTGAGGCCTGTATTCCCAGTGTTCCCAAAAATTATTATACCACATCTATGGCTGAACCACTAACAGCGGATCTATCCAATAATCCCCGGCCAAATCTTTCACCCCAAAATGCAAGTGCGGTCCGGTCGATACACCGGTACTGCCCACTGTGCCCAGTTGCTGCCCGGGCTGCACAGACTGATCAACCTTTACACCAATCCTTTCTAAATGCCCGTACAGATAAAAATGCTGGCTATCCTTAATAATCACGCAGTTACCGTAACCGCCTTTTTCGTCTGCCGTTGTTACGATACCGGCCGATACCGATGTCACCGGCGCCCCTTGGGGAGCTTTTATGTCAATGCCGTCATGAAATTTTTTTGTCCCTAATATGGGGTGGATACGCCACCCGAAGTAGCTTGTTATTTCCGTGTGCCCGGGCACCGGCCAGGCGCTGGATATGTCGCGAAATCTTTTTGCCAAGCCCCAGATGGGTTCGGCGTATTCCCGGCGGCACCTTTTAAGCGCGTTGCTGCCGCGAAAGCCGCCGTAAAAAGCCAGGGCATCAAGTGTGGCATTTTCCCAGCCATGTTCCCAATTAATTTCCCCCAAACAACTTCTAAAAAGATAAGCACCCATTAAAATTTGTGCACGGGGATTATCCTTATCTCTTTCCGTATTAAACCCCAGCCGCGGTGCGTAATGCGCCCAGTTATCTTCCGATACCTGCATCAACCCGAAGCACCCGGTCTTGGTATTTACCGCATGTGAATCGAACGAGCTTTCTTTATATGCTACGGCTGCCAGAAACCACCACGGTATACCGTGAGTGTCTTCCGCCTCTTTGAACAACGGCATTAATTCCGGGGGAATCATGGATGATGAAGCATAAATATTTACATCGTAGTTATTCATCAACCATTCAAGCCATTCTTTATGTTCGTCGAACCCGCGCCCGGCCTCCCATACCATCATTCTGTTAAGTGCCATATCGTCCCTGGGTTTCAGCCGGTAGAATTCCTGCAGAAAGTTTTCCAGCCGCTGCCACCGGTCAGGTGCTATCTGCCGGGTGTCTTTCAGCGTTTCATAGCGCACCGAGGTTTTGTTTCCTCCTTCGCCGCGGGTTTCCGTAACCCACTCGTAATGGTACTGGTAATGCCCCTCAATGGTGTTGGCTTCGACTAAAAGGTACACTGTACGGCTGTTACAGTTCTTTTTACCATCTTCATCCGTTGTGCAGGTTGTTACTTCGGATTCCTTGTAATAATAGTAGGGCTGCAACCCTTCGGCAGCCTTTTCTCTAACCTCCTCCGGTATCTCGGATTCACCGTTAACGTATGCCCAAAAAAGTGCCGTTGCGTGGACTATTCCCCAGTTTAGTTTTAATTTTACGTCGTTACCGTAACGGTCGATCATTTCCTCGATATGGTAGTTTCCTTTTCCGGGGTGCCACGGGTTTCCGGGACTGCTTTCCCCGCTGACCATCCAGGTGTTCTTTACGTTATATATACTGCACAGTTCTTCATATCTTTGTTGGATTTTTTCGTCTTCGGGTGACGGCTCCACTCCGGTCAAGGCCCCCTGGGGAGTCATGGCGGCGTAGGTGGCCGCGATCAGTACAAATACCAGCATGAAAACCACCAAAAACAACGCTATGACCGGAATGTAAGGGCCGATTAATATTAACGCCTTGCCGGCTAAAAACCGGCCTGCTTTTTTGGCCGCTTTCCCGGCTAGTTTGCCCAGTTGTTTTCCCGCCTGGCTTGCTGCTCTGCCACCTGCGTCTTCAGGCCGCATTGAAATACACCCCCAAAAAAAAGCGGCAGGCACATTTGCCTACCGCCACCTGTAACCGTCCAGAGAAGGAGTATATCTTCCACCCGGGGCTGGTCCTTTTCCCATTGCGGTTTCTTCTATAGGGGGCGCTACTGTTTGGTTGACACCGCCCAACGAAGATGGATCCCCTCCCGCAAATACACCTTGTTCTTTGTTCTGCTGGGTGCGTTCGCGAACGGCATCTATCCCTGCTACCCCGGCTCTGGCCGCACCCCCGGCTATGCTTTGAGCTGATTTTACTATTTTGTCGCCGCCGGGGACTGCGGCAAACATTGTTCCCGCAAGTAAGCCCATCCCTGTTGATGCTACTCTTTCTGCTTTGTCTGCTTTTCTGGCCGTGTCTATTTTTTGGGTCGCCGCCGGTGTTTGCGGTGAATTTGCAACACCGCCCGGTCCCGGACCAGGATTTGCAATATTACCCGTCGCGGGTGGAGGCGGTACTGCTCCCCCGGCTATGTTTGTGGTACTGTTTTGATTTACAGCATTACGAGGTACTGCCCCCCCGGTCATGTTCACCGCATTACCCTGGTTTACCACATTACCCTGGTTTACCGCCCCTCCAGCAACGCTTAATGCTCCGGCAGCAGCGCCTCCGGTTTGGGGGCCGCCGCCGGACGGATTGTTAACTGTGGTGCCGGACAGGCTTATGCCGCCGCCACCGCCCGGTCCAGGCCCTGAACCGCCGCCGGAAGGGGTAATGGGTTCTAAAGGGATGGCTGTGGAGGCAAGCCTGCCCATTCCCACTACTGCCCCCAGGCCAAATATACCCATAGCTTTACTTACCATCCCGCCTTCGTCCATACCGGACAGACGGGTAAACAACCCCTGAACGGAATTTCGGACAACTTCAGCAATCGGAATTATAATCATCAGCCAGACCACCAGCTCGAACCATCCTGTACCCTGGGTGTCAACAAACGTCAGGAACAACATAAATACCAGTGCGTGCGCCGTCTGCATAAAAGCGTTCGAGAGCAGTTCGCCAAACCATATACCCATAGCATTAACGTTTTTGTTCACCGCCCACAACCAGGCCATAAACGGCGTGAATACAAATATGGTCATCAAGGTGTACTTGCGTATCAAGTACAGCATATTTATGTATAATTCCAGGCCGCACAACATTAACTTGATCATTGCCGCCCCTAATGCTGATTTTACATTGATGTCGGTGATAAACTTTCCCTGCCCGGGCTGGATCTGGTTGAGGGTGTCAACGCTCATGGCCACGCTGGACCCTACTTGCTGGATGGTATCCACCAGGCCGTTGTTGAGGTTAAACATTACCCAGAACAATATCGGGGCACCGGCTATCAGCACTATAGCCAGCAACCACCGCCAGGTGCTTTCCATGGCGTCCGACCGCGATTCCGGGTTCAAGCCCTGCTTCATAAATTTTACCGCCGTTACCAGTATAGCTATAAGCACCATCGGCCCCACGCCAATAGTGATGCCTTTGTACCAGATGCCGAGTTTGTCCCACTCAGCAGCAGAAAATGGTGCCATTTCTTTGTCCTGCTCGTCCAGCCCGCGGTTAAACACCAATACGTCCATAGTTTGCAAGCTAAGCGATTGTTCGAGCTGTTGGAATATCAGCACTATTCCGTTAATTACACCGGCTATTGCTTTTTCCAGCATCCCGCCTTCCGTTCCGGTTATACTGCCGCTTGATATGTTATTGTTGGAGGGGGCTGCCGGGAGTGAAGCGGATACTGTTGTTGCGTTTGTAGTAGTTGTTTGCGTCTGACCAAAACTATCGGCGTATTCGTAAGAGAGGGTATAGTCATAACCGGAACCGCTATCAGTTAAATAATCAGTATACGTACCGGCAGTTTGTGCAACTTCTCCTATGGAAATATATCCGGCTCCTGCCCCGCTTTCTTTTCTCAGTATTTTTACAGTTCTGTTTTCTATTCCCCCGGACCAGCTCAAAACCACCGCACCGCTTGAAACGCGTTCAGCGGTCAAACTATTATTGTTTAATCCCATAGCATATGCAGGGACGACAAAGGTAAACAATATTATTATTGATATTAATACCCATTTATTTTTCAGCATTCTCCCTACAGCTCCTTTTGAAAAGCAGTTTTAACCAGACCGCCGGAAAGCCCCCTACCTGAGCATAGCGAAGGGAGGGGTGGTTCACACAACCGGGGTTACAAAAAAAATTCCGTCCTTTGGTTGTTGGACGGAAAACTATGAATGGTTTTTGTAAGGATGAACTTTACTTGCCGCCGGTTCCAGGCACCGCGCACAATCAGGCACGGGCGACTTCCCGGGACCGGGGTGTTTATGTTATACCTGCTTTAGACCAGCCAGATTTTTACATGAATCACCCCCCTTCCGTGGAACGCCTTTTGGGCACCTTTGCCGGAACCTGAGCTGCTTTTGCTTTTTATTCACCGCCTGCCCAGGCCCGGGCCTTGCCGTCTATGTATACGGGCACTCCGCCTTCCCTGCCCATCATCCGCCATACCGGGTAAAACATTCCCGGGCTTAGTTTTACTCTTATCCAAGTCCGGTAATTGTCGATACCTATTTTCTCCCCGTCCCATTCTTCTAAATGTCCGGCTTGTTCTTTCCAGTAAGCATTGTTTCCGCCGTTTACTTCCGCCGCCCGGCGGGCTTCTTGTTTTGCTGTCGCAGGGTCTATATGTGCCTGCCTTTCCACTACTTCTTCTTCCAGTACCTCTTCTCCGTTTTCTTCTGCAATATCATATTCGTAAAACTCGATAATTTCCGCCGTAGAAGCACCGGCAAGCGCCGAAGCATCGGCTATGGTCTGCACCTTGGCACGCGCGTCTAAAAACCTGCCCATATCCACAATCATCCCGCAAAATATTATAAGAAACGGTAACAGATACACAAAGATAACCACGTTTCCGGATTGATTACCGATTATTTTTTTTATTTTTTGAACCATACTTTCTGCTAACTCCCTTCCGGCGGTATGAATTCTTCTCTAAAAAGTGCTTCGCCGCCGACTTTAATACCGCCCGGTTTAAAACTGTTCACTCCTGTCCAGGCCGGTATGGGCAGTTTGAACACCACTATCGACCGGCAGTAGGTTGAACCGTCTATGTCAACTTTTTCTAAATACACGTTGTTTTTCTTGAAACGATCCACCAGTTCGTCCGAAACGTCGGCACCGAGTATGTTTTTGGCAATATCCGCCGCTACAAACCGGGCTGCTTCTTCGTCGTGGGTTACCGCATAGGTCCGGGCGGCTTCCCGGGCGGCTGTTGTCATGGCCATCTTGGTGTATACCCCAACCCCCCAACTCAACGCAAAAATGATTATAAACAACAACACCGGAAATATTACAGTAAATTGCACCACGTCGCCACGTTGGTTGCCAATACGCCCAAGAACATGAAAACCGCCCGGGGCATGGTCCGGTTGTCTGTGCGCAGGGGTTTTATTCCTACCGCCGCCGCCCAATAGTTTGTTTTTATCCAATCCGCAAACGCTCCTTCCTTTGTATAGATTGCCACAGAGTATATTACTGCCAGGACTGACCCGGCCAACAAGACGATTATGCCTAAATCCGGCCCCAGGTACGCCCCGGTTGCACCAGCGAGTTTCACGTCCCCTGCGCCGGTTGCTCCGAGCCGGTAAAGAAGAAACAGTAGCCCAAAGCATACCAGGAACCCAACAACCAGTGTTTTTAAGTTATCGTAGTTTTGCAATACGGCCAGCAACAGTAAGTACAGAACCAGCAAGTTGGGTATTTTCCTGTGTTTTATATCTTTCGCTGCTATTAAGAAGTAGCTGCTTAAAAATAACAGGTTCAATATTTTTATCACCTCAAAAAAAACAGCCCCTGCAGTCTGTTTGACCAGGGGCCGTTTTTTTGAGGGGGGTTAGTTAACCGCTACTTTTTTATTTATTTTAGGCATCGTAAATGCTATATCCCCAGACTATAGGACCAGTCAAAAATCCGACAATAATTGCCATTAGAAAGATGTTGATAATCTGAACAGCCATAATGCCCAATCCTTTACCAATCTGACCGTTGTATATCTGCCCCAATCCCGCAAAGAAAAAGGACAGCACTGCTGCCAATCCAGGATTCTTTTCCATATAAAACATGTCTCCTCTCTTTGTGAACTACCCCTGCCCCCTCCTTCACTGTGCTCAGGGAGGGGACTTCCCGGCGGTCTGGTTAAATTCTTTCTCTGCATTGCCACTTGCGGAACAGATACAAATTGCAATCCGCCTCTGTTGTTAGCTGCAGGCAGTGCCCGGCGGCCCGGCAGGATTGACGCGGGTTGTATGCCCGGGTTGGCGGGTTTGACATGGTTTTTTTCGCAGATGTAAGTCCGTCCGCAAATAACCCAATTGTTGTAGTCCCACCCGCCCTGTTTGCCGCTTTTCGTCTTTTAGTCCGGGATGTCACTATAGCCACGCTCGATAACTTCCGAGGTTTTTTCGCCGGCAGTTGTTATCTTGTCTTTTAAATATCCAAACCAAATCAGTGCGAACAACCCCATTGCTGCAGCTGTATATACAGCAAACTGCGTTAGATCGAACCCGCTTTCGTCAGCCCAGAAGTTTTTTACGGCTTTTAGCATTATACCTACTCTCCTTTCTCTCATCTTTAAAATAATACCCCCGATTCGAATACCCCTTGCTCTAATATTCGATAAACCGAGGGCCCGGCCACTAAAGTAAATGTGGCTACTAGAGCAAACAATACCAGTATTGCTGTTATTTGGGGTTTAACTTTCGATGCTTCAGCATTTAGTTCCATTTCCCGCCGGGTACGAAAATCGCGGTTTAATTCCGCCAGGCTTTTTGAGATGCTCAAGCCCTGCTGAGTACCCTGTCGCAATATCAGAGCAACCTCGTCCGCTTCGGCAACATCATATTTTACACCTATATTGTGAAACATATTATGGATTGGTTTGCCTGTCTTAACTTCCATTATTCCGTCTCTGATCTCTGTTGCCAACAAACCTTTATTCTCGGAGTACCATTCCAGCACTCTAACCGGTGATACGCTGGCGGTTAATGATGCCTCCATATATGCACACAACTCGATCATATCCCGGCGCATCTTTTCTCTGCCTGTTGCCGCCTCCTTCTTTACCATCTGCCAGGGCAGCATTGCCGCCACAAAAGCAAAAACCGCAATCAACATTACCGGAAAGCTGCCGACAGCGGATAATCCTATACCTATTACGACCGCAAAGGCGCTTAGCATAAAGCTTAAGGCTATAAATTCTTCCACATTTACGTTTAAAGGCCGGCCGGCTAATGTGAGCACCCTGTCCATTGCCTTTAAATCGAACTTGAATCCTAGCCGTTTTAGTATTGCCACTAACCTAAACGAGCCTTCCCGTAAATTATACCGTCTTTCTTTTTGCGCCTTGCTGCTTATGTCGCGCATCTTTTCTGCTAGATGGTTACGCCTCAAGAAAAACCATACCGTTGCCGCCAACGACATTATCATTAAAAAAACCCCTGCTGCAATTAACGATTTAATCACCCCCTTATAAGCCGGGTATTGTTGCCCGGCTTGTTTCTTAAGGCACTAACAACGTCCGAATCCAGGATTCAGAATCGTCCTTTTTGAATCTCACCTTTTTCCAGCCATAAACGTCTTCATTTTTACTTTCCTTTTCTACCACAATCTGTTCTGTCATCGGAGGGTACCAACCTGTTCCGCTGTACATCTCCGGACGCGGCAAATTACCGGGAATATTGCTTGAGACGACGCTGTTCTTAACAAGGTTGTCGCTATAGTCTTTTTCTTCGTACTTGCCGTCGAATTTTTCTTCCTCCCATCCGGTGTCCGGGTCGTCGCCGCTGTTTTTATAGTTAATGGTTGCGTATAACACCTTTTCGCCAAAACCAAAATTAACATTCCACTCCTCGGTTATAGTATCGCGCGGCTTAATGTATTTTCTTTTGGTGCTGCCCCTCTGCATTAATGTTCCGTCTTCTTCGTCGTATTGGTAGAGCCTTAAATTGGCAAAACCGCCCACGTCGAACCCAGATTCAAAGGTTGCTTCTACCTTTAAGCTCTTACTGGGATCCGCCGTAGATACTATCTTTCCTGTTTGCCGGTCTAATACTTGTATTTTAGTTGCGGCCAGGTTATCTTTGCCCGCTGGCGGTATGGGTTTCTTCGGATCCACCCGGTTTTCTATTTTGTTGCGCTCGTACTCTTCTTCATCTATGATTATTCTTTTCCCGTTCTCATCTAGCATGTTCAAGGGTGTAGGTATAAAACCGGTGCCGCTGCGCTGAAGATTAACCGTCAAAATTAGCTTGAACGGGTTGTACGGTACCGGAAATTTGAATGCAAAGCTTTTGGTGCCGCCAATTTCTATATCTACATTGGCATTCCAACACAACGAGGGGCCGGGAGTGCCATCCTCCCAGACATAAACCTGGAAAAAGGTTTCTTCCGGATCGGTCTGGTAGGTTGAATAATTAGCTATACGGACTATGGCTTCGGATTTTTCGCCTGATTCCGGTTCTCCGCTGGTTATAAAGGGTTCGCTATCGACAAACTGCAAGTCAGCTCTCTCGTGAATATCTTCTCGGGCTATGACCACTTCGTCGCGGTTGTTGCTGTAGTCGAGTTCGCTGCATATATAGTCTTTATCGTTGAGTTCGTATTTGTTGATCACTGCTATTATTTTCATGGTGCCGGCAAGCTGGGTGCTGTAGGGCACGGTGAAAGACACGTCCAGTTCTTCTTTCTGACAGGGGCCGTAGGCGATTTCCTGTTCGTACGCCAGTTTTTGGACACCGCCGTATTCCAGGTAGAGTTTTACGAAAGTTTTAATAAATCTGAAGTCCTGGCTGGTGTCCTGGCATGTTTTCAGGGTCAGGTTCATGGTTTCGCCCGGGCTGAATTTACCGGGGATATCGCCGCTGATGCGGATACCGTAGTCGGGGTATTTAAGAATTACGTTTGAGATGGTTTCGTATCTCACGTTTGTATAAGGCGAGGTCCCGCGTTCGTAAAACCACACGCGGAGATCACCCTGCATACCCTTGTCAGAAGGATTCAGCAGCCCGTAATACGATTTATTATCAGGAAAAGCGTCTTCCGGGTAACCCTTGCTTCTTGCGTGTTTTTTAATTTGTTCGTATATGGCGTTCCAGGTTTCGCCGGATATTTTTTCAGTAGAGTTACAAGGTCTATTTTCCCACGGTTCTTTAAGATACTCCCGTTTTTCAACCGGGAAACTGCCGGGGTCGTCCGAAAACTGTGCGTTGGTGTATGGGTCGCAAGACTTGGTAAATCCCAAATACCGCCATTCCCCGCCCCGGTATTCCTGCCTGTATTGCACGTCGCCGGGCCTGATATCGCCGGGTTCGCCGTAAACCCTGACCCCCTGGCCAAAGAAGGTCATATTGAGAAACAACTCCCTGCCGTCTTCCAGGGTGATGCTGTCTGTACCATGATACTGGTAGGTGCCGGGATAATTATAAGCAGGGCACGGCGCGCTGAAGATAAATACTGCCAGTACAGTCAGCACAAAAACAAGCGGCAGTTTTTTTACTCTAACCATCCTCCTCAGCACCTCCAGAACTGATAACCATTACCACGTACCGTTCTTGTTGAGCATTCCTGATTATACTCACATTTACGCTCCGGCCGGCTGCGGATGCATGGTTGTATTCTTCAGTTATGATATCGTAATTTTTAAACGCATCATACCGCGCCTGGACGGCGGAATATATTTCGTTCCCTTTTTCCGGGAAATAATGGGCGGCAATCTTTTTGATGTTTTCCAGATTGTTTGCTTCTTTTACGTCTACCCATACCTGCATTGTCGAACGATCCGCTTTTTCGCCAACAGCGCCATAAAAACGATAATATATCCCTCTTTCATCAGCTGTCCAATCGGTGCCATCAGTATCTGTTTCCATATTACCGGATATCAGGGAATTGATGAAGTTCACCTGTTCGAACTCGCTTTCTTGGGCGGTTTCTTTGTCCGGTGTCCGGCTTTCCGCCACAAAATAAATAGTGAGCGCCAGGCCCACTATAAACACAACCGCCAGTACCGGCAGCAGTTTTGATTTCACTTTTTTCACACGTCCTTTCTTACCGGCAGGGTTTAGCTATATACATCTCTACTGAGTTATAATGTTTCGCCCATTGATCTATTACCCCGAAAATTTTGAATATAGTCCCATTCTGTGATTTTACCGGCGCGTTTTTGTACGCAATACCTGCATTTCGATGACTTGTTGCTTCGAGCACTAATTTTCTCTTTTCTTCAAAGTTATTCATTACTTCGTCTACTACGTCCGGCGCCAGCTTTTCGATTATTGCCCTTATCCTGGGGATTTCTTCTGTGTTGTTTTCTATTTTTTCGTAACTTATATCCAAGAATTCGCATTCGATGCTTTTACATTCAAGGTTAAGAAACACTTCTTCAGAATGGCGGATTGGTATATTTAGTATATCTTTACTCCACGAATATGTTACCCCTTCAACCCCTGCAGGCCGCTCGTCGGGCGGGTAGTGCCAAAGAACAGGCGATGCCCAGCCCTGATGCATCCAATTGCCGTGCTGGTCTTTACCTGTACTTCCCTTCATAATCGGCTGGTCGTGCAAATCGTCGATAAACCGCACCATTTCGGGTTTGCCGGCGTATTCCCGCAGGTCGCTTATATCCGGCTTATCTTCCTCTGCCGGCCAGCACATCACCGTCCGGCTGTTGCCGTCCCAGTCAACTTTGAAATCCAAAGCTTCCGCTACGTACCGGGCCGGCAGGTAGGTCCGCCAGGCCGGGTCGGATTTTAAAACCGGCGCCACGTCCATTTCCCGGGGTTCGCCGTTGAGCCAGAGTTTTTTTGCGCCGATGGCTAACTCTACTATGTCGCCGTTCTTTACCAGGGTGACTTTTTGGGTTTCGCCGTCCCAGGCGATGTTATCGTCGGATACGCCCAGGGCGTGGCATAAGTAGCGCACCGGGACGTAGGTGCGGCCGTTTTCAATGAACGCTTCGGCATCCATGCCCACCCCGGGGGTTTCGCCGTTGATGTAGTATTCGTCCATTTCGACGGCAAATACTATGGAGTCGATGCCGCCGGTTTTTTCAGCGGCTTTTGCGTCCGGGCCCAGCCACGGTGCAAAGATTACCGCCAGTGCCGTCAACAATACAAAAAATATAAATCTTTTCATGAAAACCCCTCTCTCCTTTGCAGTTTTTGTTTTTTGGGCGTACTTCTTTAACTTATCGCTTTTCGCCATGTTTCCATGTTATTCCTGCCCGTAGCAAAAAAGCCCGATGCTTCTCTGGTTAGTTGGCAAAATTCTACGCGTGAGCTTCTGGCTTCTGTTTTATTCCGCCATCGTTTCCGGATTTGTGGTGACGTACGGCCACTCATAGGGTGTCGGTGCTACATTTACCGCCGTGACGGCCCCGTTGAATGATACCAGGCACTGTCCCGGGGCAAACGTTTCCAGCAATTGTTTTGAGCCGGAAGCCAGGTTAAAAACGTCAACCACCTGGTCCGCCACGTTGGGGGATTGCTGCAGTAAAATCAGCGTAGCGCAGTTATTGATCACCGCCCGGCCCTGTTCGCGGCTTAAGAATTCTTCTATCTGCTGGCTGGCCACCACCAGCGAGGTGTTGTGTTTTCTGCCTCTCCGGGCAAACCTTTCCAGGGATGCCGCCGAATCCGGGTATTTCATGAACATCCACGCTTCGTCCAGAATGATGCGTTTCCGGACATTCCGGTTGCGTTGGGCGAATTTCTGCCAGGCCCAGGACAAAATAACTGTCATGGCATAAAACCTGGTGAATTCTTCTTTTATTTCTTTTGCGTCAAAAGATACTATCGGCGCATTCAAATCGGTTTCGGTCTGACAATCAAACATTCCTAATGAGTTTCCAGCCAGGAACGGTTTTAACAGCACTGCAAGGTTTTCCGCGCCGGGTTTTGCCTGCAGGCGGTGGTATAAATCGGTTATAACCGGCATCTGTTTTTTAACCGGACTAATAGTATATATCTTATTTTTGGCGGCAGGTTGTCTTTCATACAAGCTTTTCGGATTTGAGTTTATGCCTCTTGCGGCGTATTCTTCCCGCAGTGCTTCTTCCAGGTATATTATTTCTGCGGGGTCCAGCTTGCGATTGGCAAAATGCTGCACGGCCGACGATATTACCGCCCGGACATCGGCCACCTTGTCGGTTATATTGACAGTGGTTACTCCGTCCGGAGATTCTTCAGGTTCCAGTTCTAACAGGTTTATGCCGGATTTTTCACCGGGAACAATGCGGATGCATTTACCTCCAAGCAGATTTTCCACCATGTTCCGGTATTCTCCTTCCAAATCGATCACCACACAGCGGATTCCGGCTAATACCGACCGGCCGGTTATCACTTTTAAAGTAGTGCTTTTACCGCTGCCGCTGTACCCAAAACAGCTGATGTGCGGGTTAGGCAGATATGGCGGCCCGATAAACGAATCATAGAATACCGGGGCGCCGGTAAAATAATTAAAACCCATAAACACACCGGATGCATGTGATATATCGGGGTTGGATATCGGCATCATGGCGGCCACTCCGCCGCTGGTAAGGTTGCGCCAAAAGTCCTGAATATCTGGAGTGCCTACCGGGATGGTGGATTTAAGCCCTTCCACCTGGCGCATAACCAGCGGCCGGACATAGGTAGCCCGGCGGGCAAGTATGTCTTCAAATACATCCGACCGCCGGTCGAGTTCGGCTTCGTTACGGCCATGAATAGTCACCAGCAGGGCTACATAAAACATTTTGTCACGGTTGTTCTGGACAGCTGCCCTGACTGTTTCCAGGTCTCTTATAATTGCTTCGAGCTGCGGCAGCCGCAGGATGCTGCCGTTGCGGCTGTCTACTGTATGCTGCGCCCGGGCGCTGGCTACTTTTTGGGTTAGTTTGTAGACTACCTTCCGGTCGGGTACCGGCCAGATATGTACGGACAGATTAACATCCCCAAGCGCAAATATTTCGTCCAACCAGCCGATATTGACTTCCCGGGGATAAACGGCCGCTACATAGGTGCGGCAGCACTGCGAGCTGTTAAATACCAGCGAGTCAAATTTTTCTTCCAAACCGTCCGGGACGAACAAATCATGCAGGGTGGGTACGTTGTTCTCTATCTCCGGCATTTCTTCGTGTTTTGTTTTTTTCTTGAACAAATTAAGCAACGCCGACGCCCTCTCTTCCGGTTTTGTATAGTTCCATACCTCCCGCGGCAACTAGTTCAGACGGTTTTATGGTGCTTCCCCGGTTAAATTCGCGGTGCAGCAGATCGACTATTCCTTCCGTGCCCAACGGTTCTACCGCTACCTGCGCCTGGGACAGTCCGTTCATTACCACCCCGGCACGGCGGGTAAGTTCGCCTTTTACCTTTTTGAAGCTTTCGTTGCTGTCGTAACATATCACCGCGTACGAACGCCGCACATAAATACTGCGGTCGCGTGTTATGGTGTCCAGGTATCCGGCCAGGTCGATTGCGTATTGTTTCATGTGCTCGTTCATGCCCGGTATCCGGTTGTGGATGTCCGCAATGCAGTTTTTGGCGTCGGCCATTTCGGTGGTTACCAGAAACTGTACGGGAAATGCCATTGCTATACTCATTGACATCAATGCGCTTTCTACCGCGTGTTGTTCTCCTTCCGAAAGTAAATGATAGTTGACCGCGTTAATTCTTAGCACCAACCGGTACCTTTTTCTGGTTAACATGATTATGCCGTCCCGGACGTCTTTTACGCCCCACATTCCTTTCAAAGTGCGTTTTTTCTTTTTTTTCGGCGGCCTTTCCTGGTCTTGGCCGCTGTCGCCGGTTCTGCGCCTGCCGACGGCGTGTTCCTGGGTCCACCTTGTCAACAAAGGGATACAGACCGCCACAGCTATTGCCGCTACCACGAACAGTATACCTATTAGCAATCAATCATCCCCTCGCAAGTAAAGTTTTTTGTTGCGCGTTAAATAACGCGCCGTAATCATGATAAACAATTCCATGCTGGTCCCGTAAGGACGGGCAAAAGCCATAGCTATACTCAACAATAAAGGCGGCACCGCCAGGGCAACCCTGACAACCACCGGTATCGGCTTAATTAAAAGAATCAGAGCCGTTAACACGGCTCCGACAAATAAATACGCGGCTTGGCGCAGTGATAACACACCGCCCATGGTACGCTCCTCCTCTGTTAAATCCATTGGGACTGGAAAAGAACGAATTTCGGATCACCATCCTTTTTTGTTTCTGCAGCTGTTTTATCCCAATTGTTCGCCGGTGCCCAGTATTACCCCGGCGATAAACATTGCTGCGCCAAGAATTATCCCGCCGCCGGCTACCCACAAAAGGCCGCTCATGGCATTTGCTCTTTTGTCGGGGTTAACGCCGTGTATCATCATATTCACAGCCACTATGCATACTGAGATAAACAATATTGCGCCCCCGACAGGCATACCAATTGCTTTGAACACCTCTACCAGTTTTTCACCAAAAGCGGAAGGGTCTTGACTTTCTACCGGCGCTGCCAAAGCAGCCGGTACCCCTAAGGTGTATACAAACGACATTACAGATATTTTTAAAAGTTTTAATTTATTAAACATCATATTAAGCATTGGCTATTTCTCCTTTCTTCCTCATAAAAACGTCGGGCGGAAACCCACGGCTTTAGTCGTGGGTAATTGACCGTTTTTCAAGAGGTTGTTATGAATCCTTTAATTAAAGCTATAATATGCGGCGCCCCGTGAAACAATATAAGCGCAATTCCTACGGCCATAATAGCCCCCAGTACTCTTTTCAATATCGTTACCCCGCCGAAAAGGAAAAACAATGCTACCACACCCGCAACAACCAGGGCTACTTTTGCTGCCGAATCCACCAGCGGCAACAATGACTTGTAAATGTTTTCGGTGGTCTCACTGAGCTTTCCGGCGAATTCTTCCGGACTGACGGGTTCTATCCCGGCCGTGCCGGCGGTGTCGGCAAAAACCGTACCGTTACCGGTAAATAAAATTAATGCCATTACTAGAAGTGTTAGGATCACCAGCTTTTTTTTTACCACCTTTCTCACCCCCTTTCTTTTCTACACCACCCCCGCGAACCCCGCAAAAGACCAGGCGAACAATACGAATAGTGCCGGGAAAAATATTAATTTTTCTGCAAAGCTGCCGGTGTTAAGCAACGGCAGGCAATAACGTCCCGGCAGGGGGTATAACAACGGGCACCCGCTGTCCGTCAGACAGTCAAGTAAAATATGGGATATATACCCCGCCATTACCTGTGATAATAAAAGCCAAAATTCTTGCCCGTACCACACCCTCAAGAACATTGTTGCTAGCAGCGACACAATTGCCGCCCCCAGGAAGGAGTGCAAAATACCGCGGTGTCCCACTGTTAATGACAAAAGCCTCGGCAGTACCGGAACAACCCTGCCCAGTTTTGAATAAGGGCTGTCAATATCGGGGAGCAGCGCCGCAAACCCCGACACGGCGGCTGTTGCAACTGCCGACTCAATATTGCCGGGGCTTGCTACTAATAACCCTGCCGTAGCACCGGCTAAAAAGTGTGTCCTCCAAAGCACCTGTTTTCTCCTTTTCTTTTTTCTGCTTTCTGCTTAACAAAAAACCCCGGTTGTAAACCGGGGTGGATATACTACAGGTTTCTCAAAGCCTTAATCCTATTTTCCAGAGACGGATGAGTGGAAAATATTTCGCTCAACTCAATTATGGAATTAAATCTAAGCGAGCTTAATACCTGGTTTCCGGTTTTTGCGGCGGGGCTTCCCCTGAATTTCTGCAACACTGATATCATGGCTTCTTTTCCGGCTAGCTTTGCTCCTATCCTGTCGGCTTCATATTCTCTCGTTCTGGAATACCAGTTGGCTATCATGCTGCCCAAAAATGTTAGGAGTTTGCCCAGTCCAAACAGTATAATCGAACCCGCCAAGACAAACGCTGCGGCACCCATTGTCCTTTGGAAAACAATTCCCCAGATTATTAATACTACCCATAATGGGAATAATACTAAATATACGATAGTTTTCAGGCCCGAAAACATACCTACTTTAGTTATACTGTCGCCGCTGACCAGATGAGCAACTTCATGGCCAGCCACTGCTTTTATCTCCTCTCTTGAAAAATTATTTAACATGGGCACTGAAAAGATTATATACAAATTACCCAGGGACTCTACTGCAAAAGCATTGTATTCATCGGAAGGATAATACCCCACACGGGGCATACGCTTCAAACCGGCCTGTTTGCACAAATCATGGACCATATTTACCAGCCATTCTTCGTATCCGTTGTTTGCCGGTTTGTCTATTGTTGTTGCTCTGCAAGCTCTTAACAGTACGCCGGCACCGAAGAATACCGATACTAAGGCAAATATGCCGGATACCACCACAGCCAGAAAGAATATACTCCCCGCATCGTTGTTATATACCCCCCCGTTAATGAATATTACATATAAAACGCTCACCGTCAAACCTGCACCCAAAACAACCAATACGGTCATTATTAATGCTTTCGTTCTGGGGTTGAGATCGGAGAAGATGTTTTCCATATCTTTGCCACCTTTCTCAAATAGTCCATAAACTCCACTTCTACCAATCCCGGCTCTCCGGGTCTTATCGAAGCCCTGCCGCCTGCTTTCCATGCGGCCCGTCTTTTTTCCAGCTCGTGAAACGGCAGAATGTAGAATTTATTAAAACGCCAAAAACCCAGCAATAAAAAAGCAAACGCACCGGTTAAGGTGCTATCTTTAAGGTATTCATATTGGTGCTTTTGCAGTTTTGCCAGCGGCCATCTGTTTTCTTTAGAGACCTCTTTGGCATCAAAAGCAACAGGTAAAGCATTGTTTGATAAAATCACATGTCCAAGTTGACACTCCCACGGCTAAAGCCGATGGGATTCTTGGGTGATTAAACCGAAGTGCGTTTCTGCTATCGAAGTATGACCCCAAGTTAAGGGCTATGCCATTAGCCCATCCTAGATCAGAGCATATAGCTATCTAGGCTGACAGACTATTACCATCTATCACAGGTGCAGATATGATATTTTTAGCACCTAAAATATCGCGATGTGTTTTGAAACCGCATGAACATTTATATTTTCTATCGTTAGCGTGGTTTTTTACGCCACATACCGGGCATATCTGGCTAGTATATTTCGGATTAACATATTCAATTTTGATTCCTGCTAGAATTGCTTTGTATTCGACATATTGAGCTAAACGATAAAACGACCAGCTATGCAGATTCTTTTCGTTTTTGCGGCTTGTTCTTGCCGTCTGGCGAATGCCAGAGAGTTTTTCCAGTCTAATAATCTTAATGTTGTTTTCCTTTGCAAAATTAATAATCTGCCGGCTTACCTTATGGTCTTGGTCTTTCATCCAGCGCTGTTCTTTATCATGGCGTTTTCGTATAGCTTTAAGCTTTTTTAGTTTCCCAAGTTTTTTTCGGACTGACCGATGTTTGCGCTTATGAAACTTGTTCTGCCTGCCATTGCCGAAAAATTTAATTTTGCCATCCTGAGTTGCGGCAACAGCAGGAATTTTAAGGCCGAGGTCTACACCCATAACTTGATCGCCTATGGCTGTCGCTTCAGGTGCTTGAACTGCAATTTGCGCTATATATTTACCGGATTTTTGATTTATTCTAAGGCTGCCTAATTTATTGTTTAATAGCTGTTTTTGGTAGTCGGTTAGGATAATAGGTATCTTCATCCGTTTGGACTTGCCCCCAATAAGTACCGGGAAAGATATAAAGTTATTTTTAAGGTTGTAGTTTTGATTATTCCAGATAGCCACTGGTTTTTTGAGAATACTTTGTTTTTTAGTTTTACAATATTTACGGAAAACACTTTTAGCATCTCGAATAGCCTGATTTTTTAGTGCACTTGGCAATTCGGCAGCGACATTTTTCGATGTGTATTTAAGATCTGCTGCTACCTGTATATACTCTGAGGCGATTTGATTAATTAGCTGAATGTATTCATGGGTTGCGGCGTTAATAAGACTCATTTGCTGCTTATCTGGTAGAATTTTGGCTTTAACGGTGATTTGCATTGTTTCACTTCCCTGTCTCATTTTCGGATGTTAATGCCAAGCCCCGTGCCAAAATTTCTTTAGCACGCCTAACACCGAACAGGTATTGAATATCAACAACGCCGGGAGTGCAGTTGCAAAGTTCGGCTTTTAATTTTTTGGCTGTGGAGGGTTTAATAAATAACTTCGATACTGTGTTATTATTAATCGCACTCGTGAAAATTTCTAAGGACTGCTTTAATTCTCCGTTCTTAGGCAGTATAGTTTGATAAAAATAACCTGTTAAATTAAAAAAACCAGCAGAATGACAATCAGCGCAAAACCAGGATATTGCCTGTTTGCCAGAGTTTGTTTTCCAATTCTCCAATCTAAATACTAACTGCACTGTTTTACCCCCTTGTTTTTTGTTCTGCAATATATCGGGTTATCGTTTCGCTGGATACATTGCCAGCAGTAGAGCAGAAGAAAGAACGTGTCCATAGACTTGGCAAATGGCGAAGATGTTCGAGCTCTTCCCTAAGTCTCCTCGATGTCACTCCTTTCACTTTTGCCATAATGACTGATGGGCTAATTGATGGCGGAGCGTTTAGGAATATGTGTACATGGTCAGGCATTACTTCAAGAGCAACAATATCTACTTCGATTTCTTGACATACGTCTGATAATAATTCCCTAAATCGCTTTTCTACTTCGCCAACAAGAACTTTTCTTCTGTATCTTGGACAGAAAACAAAATGATAGTTGATTAAAGAAACTGTTGTGGCTGTTCTTCTATATTCTTGTTCCATGATTACATCGTATCAGTTTTGGCATATTACTGCAACATAATTATAGAAACAATTAACGAAGCTGCCTTCATCCCACGATTAAAACCGTGGGCTTTCGGCTACGTTATTGTAATCCACCGCGGCTTTTTTAGTAATTTTAGCCGATATTATTTTACCGCTGCGGTTGCGGATCGGCAGCCATTCAGAGGGTACTTTGTGAATCACCGCTATTTTTTTCTGCCGGTAAGACCAGTTCGCGGCGGCTATTAATTCTTCCAATGCCATTCCCCGATTTGCAAAAGATGTTACTTGATTCATAAAACACTCTCGTTTCTATGCCGTTTTTGTATATACCATCAAGAGGTCCTGTACCATTTCGGAAGTAATTATATGTTTTTTACAACCATCCATTGAAGGAGCTTCGTACATCAGATTTACCAGCACCTCTTCCACAACGCTTCTCAGCCCCCTGGCCCCTGTGTTTCTTTTCATTGCTTTTTCTGCAACAGCCTCCAACGCCGGTTCCGTAAACTCAAGAGTGATGCCGTCCATATCAAAAAGGCTGATATATTGTTTGATTAATGCGTTTTTGGGCTTGGTCAGGATACTAACAAGGTCTTCTTTCGTTAAGTTGTCAGCCGTAGCTATAACGGGCAGGCGGCCCACAAATTCGGGGATAACACCATAATTAACGAGATCTCCAGGCGTTACCTGGTTTTGAATGTTGATGTTTTCTGCCCTCGTTCTAATGTTTGATCCGAAACCAAGAACCTTACTTCCTTTTCTTCTTTTGATTGTGCTTTCTATACCTTCGAACGCTCCCCCGCATATAAATAAAATATTACGTGTGTCTATCTCAATAAATTCTTGTTGTGGGTGCTTGCGGCCACCCTGCGGCGGCACATTGGCAACCGTACCCTCCAGTATTTTCAGCAATGCTTGCTGGACACCCTCACCGGATACATCCCGGGTAATAGACGGGTTTTCAGATTTACGGGCGATCTTGTCGATTTCATCAATGTAGATAATACCTCTCTCTGCTTTCTCGATATCGTAGTCCGCAGCCTGAAGCAGCTTCAATAATATATTTTCAACGTCTTCTCCAACATATCCCGCCTCGGTAAGAGAAGTAGCATCGACAATGGCCAAAGGTACTTTAATCATTTGGGCAAGAATTTGTACCATAAGCGTTTTACCGACACCTGTTGGTCCGAGCAAAAGTATATTAGATTTTTCCACCTCTACATCATTATTTTTATTCTGAAGCAAAATTCTTTTAAAATGATTGTAAACAGCAACCGATAGCTTTACTTTGGCCTGTGTTTGCCCAACAACATGCAGGTCAAGATTCTCTTTAATTTCTTTTGGTTTTGGAATATCATCTAGTGTAATATTAAGCTCTTCTGTTTTATTTACCAATTCCATTGCATCCATAATAGCTTCGTTGCAGATTTCGATACATTCATTACAGATAAAAACACCCGGGCCGGCGACTAATTGCTTTACCTCATCCTGCGTTTTTTCGCAGAACGAACAGCGAAAATTTGTTTTGTTTTTTTTCTTTTCAGATTTTTTTGCCATAATAACATCTCCTTTTCAAGTTTTAGGGCGACACAGACCAGGGCCTTACCGCTGCTTTTTTAGTAACCAGGATAAAGCTTGTATCGGCGTGCCAATTCCTTCAACAGTTTTTGGTTTACAAAGACACTTTGCGCAGTCTTGTTAGCAGCCGCCAGCATGTTAACGTTGTCTAAATCGGCAATTTTCAGGTTCATCAGGCCGCTTTGCTTTTCCCCGAAAAATTCACCGGGCCCGCGAAGTTTCAGGTCAAGCCCGGCAAGCTTTGCCCCGTCGGTGCAATCCAGCATTGCATTAATTCTCTTAACCGCCGTTTCTGTTTTGGGATTACAAACAAGTAAACAACAAGATTTATGCGTACTTCTCCCAATACGTCCTCTCAGCTGGTGCAGTTGCGCCAGGCCGAACCTGTCAGCGTCAATTATGACCATCACGGTGGCGTTGGGCACGTTAACCCCGACTTCTACTACTGTAGTTGAAACAAGTACGGCTATCTTGTTGTTTTTAAAACCTTCCATGACGGCATTTTTTTCGCAGTTTTTCATTCTGCCGTGCACAAGCCCAACCGTATAAGGACGAAGTTTGCTCGACAATTCTTCGTGCAGTGTTATAGCTGACTGCAGGTCTATTTTTTCCGATTCTTCGACCAGAGGACATATCACGTAACACTGCCTTCCCTTCCGCAACTCGTTAGTTATTGTTTTGAGTGTTTTATCCACGTTTCTGACCGCAAACGTCTGCGGGGGTATTCTTCCGGCAGGCATTTCATCCATGTATGATATATCCATATCTCCATAACAAGCCAGCGCCAGCGTTCTTGGAATCGGAGTGGCCGTTGTAAACAGCATGTCCGGGCACCCGGCTTTTTCCTGCAGGGCTATCCGCTGGGCAACCCCAAACCGGTGCTGCTCGTCAACGACAACCAAACCCACATTTTTTTTAAAATCCAGCTTTTCCTGGATTAATGCGTGGGTACCGACCACGATGTTGGCTTTATTGATATCGTCTTTTTTGCCCGAAGTAAACAGTGCCACATTTATTTCGCCGAGGCGCCCAAACCATTGTTTAAGCGTTTCGCAGTGCTGAACCGCAAGCACCTCTGTCGGCGCCATAAGTATTCCCAGCAGGTTGCTTTCAACTGATTTGAGCAACCCCAGCGCTGCCAAAACCGTCTTACCGCTGCCGACATCCCCCAGTAGCAACCTTCTCATAGGAAACGGACCCGACATTTCCGAGTTTATCGTTTTCCATTCTCTGGCCTGAGCATCTGTTAGAACAAAATCAAGGGTTTTTATAAACTTGTTAATTAATTTATTATTTTGCAAGTAACGGTTCTGTTTTGGTTTACGAACCACGGCATCTTTTTTCAGCCTTAAAGCAACCTGCATTAAGAACAGTTCGTCAAATGCCAGCCGGCGCCGCGCCTGCCGCAGACCTTCGCTATCCGCCGGAAAATGTATATTTATAAGAGATGTTTCTATGCCCGGCAGTTTATAGGTCTTTCTAATATCTTCAGGCAGGAATTCTTCGGTTTCATATTTACCAAGGTAGGCCCTGATTTTTTTTCTTATATATTTTTGCGAGATGCCTTTTTTAAGGCTGTATACAGGCACGATGCCGTTAAAATCTTCTGGAATAGAACCGTCTTGACAAAAAACATAATCTTTTACCAATATTTCTTGCAACAGTCCGTATTTAACGTTACCGTAGACTATTATTTTGTCGCCGATATTTATTTTGGGCAGGGTCCGAAACCACTTTGCTTTTATAGTACCTGTTTCGTCAGATATTTTGGCCGCCATTATTTTCAGGCCCGGCCGCGGATTGGTGATAAGGTAATCATCCACCGTCCCCTTGATAACCGCTGATTCCTGGCCGGTAATGTTTCCAACTGGCACGTAATACCTTTTTTCATATTTACGAGGGTAATAATGGATGAGGTCATGGTTATTATTTATACCTAGTCTTTCTAGTTTTGTTTGTTTTTGTTTTTTGGCCGCCTCCAATGTAAACACCCCCTCTTTTTTATATCTAACTAAAAAAACGGCGTTTCCGCCGTTTTAGGTAAGTTGCATTATTCCTATTCTTTGTCTACCTCTAACACTGCATTCCGATTTGGACGGTGCCGGTGCTGCCAACTGCCTTGACCCGCCGCTTGCCGCCGGCATCAACATTATTTTCTTCCGGGGCAATCTTTTGGGAAGGTCGGACGGTATGGCGCAGTCTGTTATTTCGAGCTTTCCGGTTTTAGGGTTATAGTGCTGCAGGTTCCACACGACCAACCCCTCCGGGCTTATAGTGGCCGGCCTTTTGGGGTAGTTGGCCTTGGGTTTACTAGGTTTTATCATACTTCTTTTTTTACCCGCAAATGCGGTATCTGTTGCTTTTGTCCTGCAAGTTCTCCCGCAAGTTCCTTTCCTCACGTTTAAGAGCTTTAAAAGCTCTTTCTCTTTCATCCCTAATCTTTGCGCTATATTCAGATATGGCTCTTTATACTTACTAGCTACTTTCTCGGCAATTTTATTTATCGGATAACCTGCTTTTTTAAGTGCTCTTAACAGGTATTTTTTATCAAATCCGGTTTGGTTTATAAGAGTGTCCATACTTTTATTTCCGTCGGCAAGGGACTTGCCCATGTCAACCATTAGCGATTCGTTATTACTAATCATATTTTGAGTTTTACTCTTACTGATTCGCAGGTGGTCTGCTATAAAAGGAATCTTATTTCCTTTCTTAAACATTTTTTGAGCCATTTCTTTTCTGGTGTTATCGTTTATTAATTTGGTGAATTTCTTCTCATCCAGGCCCATTATATTCATTACCTGGTCAATACTCTGCCCGGCTGTTATCATACTGGCTGCTTTTGATTTTAGTTGGGATTGAACTTTTCCCCGTCTATCACCTCTTATTGCCAATGCTTCTGTCAGCTGATCCATTTCTTTTTCACTCAAACAGGGCAGTATTTGACCGCTGTTTACCTGATCTCTAATTTTTTTGAGTACATATTTAATATTCCTGTCTTTAACCCCTGCAATTTCCCGCAGTTGTTTACAGGTCACGGTCGGTTTTTCTATTAAACACCGGGCTATTTTCTGAAGCGTTTCGTTGTTTTTACATTTTGTGGTAAATTTATTGCCCTTTACGTGCTCACTTTTTTCAGTTTTGTCGATCACATAGGAATTCCCATAGGACTGCACAATTTTTACCAATTGTTCACCCCCAAGTATATGCGATATTGCAGGCGCAGCGTGCATTACAGTAGTTATTAGTATAATTAGTTATTATGTATTATTAAAATATATTCTATATTAGATTTACCTATATGTCAAATAAAAATTTGATGAACTTTGTATTTTAATATAAAATATTAACAAACTATTTTGAAAGGTAACCAAACCATATGAGACCTAAAAAGTGGGTAGCGATAGCTGATGTTCTCGAAGAAAGAATCCTCGACGGGACTTACCCCCCAAGCAGTCTGGTACCGCCAACTCTTGAGCTAATGGACGAGTTCAGGGTGTATAGCGCTACCATCCAGGCCGCGATTAACCACTTGAAAAACAAGGGACTAATCATTTCTAAAGGTAAAGGCAGGCGCGTTGTCAGGCCTATTGTCGAACCGGACACCAAAACCAACTTGCGCGATGACCTGGCCGGTGCTTTTAATATTTCAGATGTATTAATATTAGAGAAAAACACTGGTGATTTACCTGCTGGCATCAACGCTCCCGTTCTCTTATATAAAATATCTATACTGAACAAAGATTTTGAGAAATATCCGCTTCCTGTATCGCTGATTGACTATTACGTTCCTGCAGATTTACCGGTTTTGAATAATTTAAAAACCAAACTTCTTAATAACAATAACTTTTTTGATAACATTAACGAGTTAGGCATTATTCCCTATTCGTACGATGAAACCATCAAGGCTTCAGCCCCTTCTCCCCAAGAAACAGAATTGCTTTCTCTGCCTGTTAATGAATTCATACCGATCGTTAAAATCACGAGGCATGTTTATGACAAAAAAGACAGTCTGATTTTTTTATGTTATATTAGAGACAGGGCTGATTGCTTTATTTACAAAAAGTCATTTGTTATTTAAAATAACATTTAAGCAAAAAAAATAATTTTTTTATTTCTAAATAATTCATCCACCGGTTTGTATAACTTACCGGAAAGAAGTTCTGCTTTTTTAGCACTTACAGGGCAAAGGCCCCTTTCTATAAGACTGTAAGTGCTTTTTGAGACGCTGATTATTCTAGCAAGCTCTTCTTGCTTGAGCCCTTTTTCTTTACGGGCCAGCCTTAAAGGATTTACCATATGTTTACTCCTTAATATGGTTTTTTTAAATAAACCTTTTTACTATTCTAGTGTTTTTTAAAAAAAATATCAAGACTGTTTGAGGTGGTTATTGTATGTTCGGTAAAAGGCTGAAAGAACTAAGGAAAGAGTATAAATTAACACAAACTGAAATGGCGCTTATCCTTAATTTAACGAGATCGACTATAGCTTTATTAGAAGGTGGCTATAACCGGCCGTCAGTACAAACCCTTATTGATATAGCTGATTTTTTCAACGTATCAACCGATTATATGCTTGGACGAACCAATATAAACAAAGAAAATCCTTATGAGGGTTTACCGGATGAAGCAGTGGAAAAAGTTAAGAAATTTATTGCTTTTTCAAAAAATAAGTACAAAAAATAACAAGATATAGCTTTAGACTATTTTCGACAATTATTTTATTTTTTTTGTTTAATATTACACAAAATTAAAATTATTTATCGACAACACTAGGTTCTTGTAATATAATCTTAAAAGGTACCAATAGTCCTTTTTAAATAGGTATTTAGTCCTA
>Ga0334901_1000328_pt1 | contig 70434 bp, 73 predicted proteins | sample GraSluR3_MG_3_FD_207216 | JGI IMG/M metagenome (GOLD analysis project Ga0334901, IMG submission 207216) | Sludge microbial communities from methane-producing bioreactor in Wageningen University, Netherlands - Granular Sludge_15_08-R3 | ecosystem: Engineered > Bioreactor > Anaerobic >...
CGGTGTAACAGGCGGAACCGCACCGTTCTCATACGAGTGGTCCACTGGTGAAACAACCCAGTCGATAACGGTGGATGCGACTGACACTTACAGCGTGACCGTAACCGATGCCAACGGGTGCACAGCTACTTGCGAAGAGTATGTTGAGATATACGATTCCCCGGATTGCGATATCACCTGTGATCCTGAAGACTGCGCGGCCTGCGAAGGCGATGACGTAACTCTGACGGTCGGTGTAACAGGCGGAACCGCACCGTTCTCATACGAGTGGTCCACTGGTGAAACAACCCAGTCGATAACGGTGGATGCGACTGACACTTACAGCGTGACCGTAACCGATGCCAACGGGTGCACAGCTTTTTGCGAAGAGTATGTTGAGATAATCGAACTTCCTGATTGCACGATCTACTGTGATCCCGACTGCGAAGGTGTTTGTGAAGGAGAGGTCATCACTCTGTCGGTAGATGAAGAAGATGGGTACGAATATCTCTGGTCACCCAGTGGAGAAACGACTTCGTCGATAGAAGTGACACAGACTGATACATACTGCGTGACAGTGACAGATACTGCAACAGGGTGCTCCGATGAATGCTGCCAGTATGTAGAGTTCGAAGAATGCTACTGCTATACGGACGAGACTGCCTGGGTATACTGGAACACCCTGGGTGATAGGGTATATGCTAAGAATATGGTTACTCGGGGCAATAACTGGGGATGGTACGCATATCCAGTGACTCTCACAGAGCTGGAAGCTGGAATTACAGGCGAGTTTTGGGCTGGCGCGGGCCAAAATGACTTCACCAAAGGCGCTCTGATAGGCCATGTCACGCTCCAGGTCGTCGATGGCGTAGTGGAAGTCACGTATGAACCACTCGGGGACGTAGATTGTGAGGTCGATGACGAGGACTGGCATATATGGGTAAGCAACGCCAACATCGACACATCGCCAGGGTTCAGCGCGTGGCTTGATATCGGCGATCCGGTCAGCTTGACCAACGAGAATGAGATATATATCGCTGTCCACAACGGCGGTGCATCATGCGATACGTGTGAGGAGGGATGTACCTACATAGGCACCTGTGATGAGTACGTCGAATAGGAATCGGTGAAAGACCGGACCGCTTGAAGTGGGAAAAGCCGGCCCTCCGGTGGCCGGCCGCATTTATTTCACTGGATATGGATTGAGAGATTTAAATAAATATTGGGCGGAGTATTATGACGATGATAAAAATCCTTGTTGTATTAATATTAATATCGAGCATGGTCCATGCGGCAAGGATCACTGTGGGCCCGGGGGACGAAGACTACCCGCAGATCCAGATGGCCATCGATAATTCAACCAAAGGCGATATCATTGAGGTTCACAGCGGGACCTATCAAGAGAAGCTCCGTGTCCGGAAGTCCGTGACCTTAATGGGAGTCGATACAGGCGATGGCTTGCCAGTCATAAATGCAAATAAGACGGGCAGTGCTATAACCCTCAAGGCCAACGGCTCTACAATTGAGGGATTAAATCTCACCGGATCTGGCAAATGCGGATGTGGAGATGCGGGGATACGAGTGATGTCCAGTGATAACACGATCCAAAACAATATCCTCTACAATAACAAGTATGGGATATATGTTCCGTCTGGATATATTAATAACACGTTTATATCGAACAATTTCATAGGAAATAAGATTGCTGCCTATGATCAAGCCAACAATTCCTGGAACTGCAGCATAGAGGGGAGAGGGAATTATTATAGCGACTACGATGAAACGGATGAAGGCTGCAATGATACTGACGACGATGGATTTTGTGATCTACCCAAGAAGATAGAAGGCGGCTCGGGTATAGACTGGTATCCATCTACTATGCCATGCCTGTGATGGAGAAAGCAAGATGGAAAGGTCTTTCATCCCCCACCCCTCGGCATCCGCCTACTCGATCTATTTTGAGAGGATTTCGATTAACCTCTGGTCGAACACCCTCATTTAAATACTCTTTAAATAGGGATGGCCCAGATTTTGGGATTTTGGTGGGTTTTTCGAAATCCTCTTGACATAATTGACCTTGGAAGATGGCGCTATCGAAGAGACTATCAGATTATAGCCATGATGTTATATGATGGAGACTTAGATGGAATAGTCTGAGCACTATGCTCGAGAACTGAATGGAGGCGCACCAGAATGAAGATTATAATAATTATCACTATAGCCCTATTATTAATTCATGTCACGTCCTCATCAGCCTCAGCTCAAGTATTAATAAACGAGGTTCACCTCAACACTTCCGGGAACTCCTCCCAGTGGGTCGAGCTATACAACACCGGGGACGAGGATGTGAACATCACCAGCTGGTCCATCGCCCCCCTCAGCGACCCGACCAAGGAAAGGGCCATAGACCAATTCTGCCGCCTTCCTGCAGATCCAGCTCTCAAGGCCACTGAAGACAGGACCTTATCTCCAAGAGGCTTCTTCGTTCTCGAAGCTCCCGCTGAAGAAGAGGGAACGAAAGCCTCGTGGCTACTCACCCGTGAGGAGACCCTGATCCTCCGGGACCGGGAGGGTGCCGAGGTGGATCGGACCCCCATCTTGCGCGATCTCAACCGCAGCGGCTGCTCCTGGGGGAGATATCCGGATGGTTCCCCCAACTGGGACTTCATGATTTCTACAAAAGGGGGCCCGAATTCGGGCGAAAAGCCCTTCTTCTGCATAGAAGGGTACGTGCTCAACGACTTCGACGGCGTATTCCTCGCCGGCTGGAGGATCATCCTCAGGAACGCCGCGGGATTGGCCATCGCCACCGCCAGGACCGACAAGAGCGGCCAGTACAGGTTCTGCGACCTCCTCCCCGGCACCTACACCCTCTGCGAAATAGAAAGAGAAGGTTGGAGAAGTCTGGCCGAGACCTGCATCGAGGTCGAGCTCAAATGCCAGGACGTCATCGTCGACGACTTCGTCAACGTCCCCCTCTCATGCATCAAAGGCCGCACTATCCACGACTTCGACGGCAAGGCGCTCCCGGGCTGGACGATCGTCCTCAAAGATGCGGCAGGAACAGAGATCTCCAGAAACGTGACAGACAAGTTCGGCGAGTACAAGTTCTGCGACCTCGTCCCCAGCACCTACACGGTCTGCGAAGAGGTGCGAGAAGGCTGGACGAACGTCATTGAGACCTGCATCGAGGTCGACCTCGAATATAATGACGTCGCAGTCGAAGACTTGGTGAACGTCCCCGTCTCGCATATCAGCGACTCCAACGCCAACGTCGAGCCTGATGAGGGCGACGGGGAAATCCTCCTGGACTCGACAACCTCCATCGGGGACGTTACGAGAGCCGGAATAGGATCAACCACCTCCGCCACAACCGGGTCCGGATAATGAAGACTGCAGCGATCTTCGGATTGGTTCTTCTCATAATCCTGGTCGCTGCGTCATCAGCTTCAGCTAAAGTCTTCATAAACGAGGTCCAGCTTAATACGTCGGGGGAGACCTATCAGTGGATCGAGCTCTATAACGCCAGGAACGAAGACGTGAACGTCACCGGCTGGTCTATCGTCCCCTTGAGATATCCTTACAAGGAGAAAGTTGTAGACTATTTCGCCGTCTATTCGGGAGATCCTCTGGCGCCCGTCGTCGGCGATAAGATCATCCCTCCGAAGGGCTTCTTCGTCTTGGTCCCTGCCGAAGAAGACTGGATGGATCCTTATGACGAGACGCTGATCCTCAAGAACTTCTCTCTCGTAGAGGTAGATCGGACCCCCGCCCTCACCGGCCATTCCTACACCGGTTGCTCCTGGTCGAGATATCCGGACGGATCTTCATACTGGAACTTCATGAGATCGACGATGTGCGGCCCTAATTCAGGGGAAGTTTGTACCGAGACGATCTATTCTGCCGACCGTCTCAAGTTCGATGTCGTGGGGAAGGTGACCGGATCGGGGTTCGTCCGGACCCGCACCACTATAAAGAGCGGCTATGCGGGACTCTTGAAGTCGAGCGAGCACGGGTCCGGCACATATGAGACGGAGGGGTCGACGGATTGCATCACCGATTTTATCGAGGGGACTCATACGACGGGCATGACGAAGAGCGACCATTCGGCGAGATACGGCGGCTCTACCCTGAATGTCACCCCCACGAGATCGATCTCATTTGACTCCAGATGGACCGGGTCGTCAATGGTGGCACGCACCGGCAGAAATCCCCAATACATATACGAGTCTATAAGGTACGCAGAGCGGATCGACTCCGACCTATTGATCAGGTCCGAAGGCTCCAGCTTGAAAGCAAAGATAGGTTCCGAATTCAATGGAAGCGGTCGGATCGGGTCAAGCCTCGCCAACTACGCGTCTTCGGAAGAGCACACCGGCAGCTTCAGAGTCTACAAGAATATCCGCGAAGAAGACTCCAGAAAGATAGAATCATCGGTATCAGGTGACGGGTTCGTCAGATCGGATACGAATATCGGCGGCAAGGTCGCGACCTACGAGAGGGGGACGGGAGGATACGAGGTCGACGAGTTGATCGATACCAGCGGGACCACTCTCGCCAAGGATGTGAAGCTGTCATACAACCCCACAAGCTACACTTACGCTCCAGATAGGACCATAAATAGGTCGATGCTGTGGAGAGAGGGGACGAGGGTCGGCGAAAAAGGGTTCTCCTTCATCGGGACGGAGTTTTCTAACATCAAGAGGCTTGAGGAAGATATGGTGGTGACCTCCATAGGAGGCGTGAAGACGTCCGCCAACTTCTCGGGCAAAGCGAGGCTTCAAACGGCCTTGATCGTCGATTCGGGCGACAACCCCGGGATGGTGTACATGGATGAAGAGTACGAGGGAGATTATAGCATCGAGCGAAAGATGGCCATAATGCCGATATACCAGACCCCTCACATCTCCATAGCCTCCGAAGGGCGATTGGATCAGCCGGGATGTGATCGCCTCAGATACGTCATCACCATTATCAACGACGGCAATCTCGATCTCGGACCCGTCTATGTCAGAAATACCTTCCCGGCCGGAACGAGGTTCGTAGACGCTTCCCTCCAGCCCTTAGATCTGGGGTCCCGGTACGCCAACTGGTCGATATCGAGGTTGGGGACGGCAAGTTCGGTCACCATCGAGTTCGAACTCCAGATAACCGCCCGCAGGGACAGTTACACCAACCGGGTGAGAGCCCAGACCGTCTATCAATCTGAGGATAGAAGAGGGAGGGTCCGGGAGAGAAAGCTCCGCGCCAGCGATACATCCGTATTGGAGGCGGATTGGACCGGCTGCGTCCCTCAAAATATATCCGCCACCTATACGGCCTCCTCCGACCCCCTCCAACCAAACCTGCTGAACTACCGACTGACGGTGCAGAATCTGGCGAAGGAGGATATGAGATTCGATATAACCGCCTCGCTACCAAAGGGAGTCAAGTTCATAAGCTCCGCTTCCCCAACTTCCGAGATAAGAGGAGACGAGATCAGTTGGACGATCGACCGGCTGGCCCCCGGTAGGAGGAGGACGATCAGTTTCACGGCCGAAGCGGAACTGGACGGGCTCCTCGCCAGCGTAGCCAACGTCCAGGGCCGGTCTCTTGACGGTCGGGAGCTTGGGTCGGCGAATGCGGGCGCCACGGTGCTGGTGGGGGATTTCGCCGACTTGGCCAGGCCGGAGAGCCAGGATTGGCTCCCGTGCAGCGAAGAGATCCTACCCAGAGATTACTGGATCAGAGCTGCCAGCAGCACCAAAGCTCTGAGTTGCTGTTGACCATAGCAGACCATTTAGCCTGAGAGGTGGACCATAGCGAGGAAGCGGTCCAGGAAGGACACATGGCCGCATGCAATCGCTTAGCATCCCAAATTGTGGTAGTATGAGTGGGATAGTTCTAGCAAAGCACCTTCATCTATATCCGGTCAAAGACGGCTATCGTCTCTTTCTGGGCATCTCCCCTCAGCTCCTCGATGAATTCGCGAGGGATTTTCGCCCGACGATGGTGGCAGTTAACAGGTAGCGAAAGCGGTGGGAGGGGGGATGTTTCTCCACTAGGGCCGAGTTTGCACGATCTCGGTGAACAACTTAAAACAATCGGTTTTAAAAGAAGCGCCGAGGGGGAGATTCGAACTCCCGCGACCCTTGCGAATCACAAGCTTTCAGTGCAGAATTCCAGGCTTGCGCCTTACCACTAGACTACCTCGGCACGATTACGACCTTTTGGACCATAGCCTCGGATACGTCCCCGGGGCCATGACGACCCTCGAGGTCCTGGCCACGATCCCGGAAGATGAGCTCATCATATCCTCGCTGTCCATGGCTGCGACGGCCACGGCAACAGCTTCTCCTTTCAGGGTATAAATAACTACCTTCTCCCCTTCCTTTATCCCGGACTCTAGGCTGAGGAGCCCCGGCGATGCCAGGGGTGCCCCATGGCATATGGCGTCTACGGCTCCGTCGCCGACGACGAGGGAGGGCATGTGCCTCAAAGCCTCCTCCACCGGCAGGATCGCCCGCCTGAGGAGGGTCTCGTCGCCGGTCTCCCGCCAGGTCTCTTTGGCGTCCTTGAGGTCGTGGAGGGTCACCAGGGTCTCGTCCTCGCGAAATGGGCCGCTCTTGGTCCTTCGGAGCTCCTCCATGTGGGCGCCCGTCCCCAGGGCGAGGCCGATGTCGTGGCAGAGCTTTCTGATGTAGGTCCCCGCCTCGCAGCCGACCCGGAATAAGACGCCTGTTCCGTCGATCTCCAGAACCTCCAGGTAGTATATCTCCCTCTTCCTCAGCGCCCTTTTGACGCTGGACTTGAGGGGAGGGCGCTGGTAGATCTCCCCCTGGAACTCGCCGCAGGCCTCCAGGATCCTCTTTCTGGGGAGGGTCGCGTGAACCCGCATGAGACAGACGTACTCCTTTCCTGCGGAGAGGAGGGTCTCGACGACCCGGGTCGAGTCCCCGAGCATGATGGGCAGGATCCCCGTCACCTTGGGGTCCAGGGTGCCGCTGTGGCCTGCGCTCTCGATCTCCAGGATCCTCTTCACCCAGGCCACCACCTCGTGGCTGGTGGGCCCCGGGGGCTTGTCCAGGTTTATGCATCCCAGGCTGATGTGCAGGTCGAGGGGGCGCTCGCGAGGGAGAAAACCGTTTCTGTGGTCGGCCTTCCCCTCCCTTCGTACCAGGGTATCCCTGGTACGATCAGATGGAAGGTTTCCCGCCATCTTCGATGGACCTCACTGCCGCCAGGGCGATGGCGGCGACCCCCCTCTCGTTCCAGGTCCCAGAGTCTATGACGAGGTCGTAGACTGAGAAGTCGCTGACGTCTATGTTGTAGTACTTCTCGTACCTCCTCGCCTCGCACTCTTCCCGGACCTTCGACTCTCGGAGGGCGTCTTCTACGAGCTTCTTCTCTCGGGAGGCGATCCTCTCGGCCCTCACCATCCGGTCCGCCTTGAGGAGGATCTTGAGGTCCGCATCGAGGACGTGGGCGGAGATCCTCCCCTCGAAGACGCCTCCCGCCTCGAGAGCCATCGCCTTCTGGGCGTCGTCGATGAGATAGTCGATCTCGGGCCCCTCCTCGGCGATCCGCCCCAGCTCTCCGACGGATATTCCGCGATCGTCGGCGATCTTTCGAAATAGATCGCCAGAGTTGACCCGGCGGAGGCCGAGCTCCTTTGCGAGGATCCGGGATAGGGTGCTCGTCCCGGTACCAGGAATACCGCTGACTGTGATTATCATCACATACCGCCGATGTTCAGGGCTTTTCTTATGATCTGAGATATCGGTATCGAGCAGATGAAGTACCAGTAGAACCAGTAGAATATGGGGCCCAATACTGTATCGGAGATGGCTTGGACACCCCAGAAGGGGAAGGTCAGATAGATGATGTGCTCATCGATATAGAGGTAGGCCCACATGAAGAGGGGTATAGATACGATGCCGATGTAGGCCATCGGCTTCAGCTGCATCTTCATCATCTTGGACTGATCGCCGAGCATCTCCCTCTGCTGGACTTGAAGCTGCTGCTGCCGGGGCTTATCTCCGGCGAGCTGCGCCTCCCGGAACTCCCGCTGGAACCCCTTCATCTTCTCCTGCTGCCTCCGGAGGTAATCCCAGTCCATGGTATACTTCTGGATGAGGCTAGCATATAGGCCGGTAACGGCGGCGAGGGCGAAGAGGACGATGTGGAAGGGGAGGATGGCGGGAAGCCACCCGAGGACCGCGTTCATCACCTCCCCCATCCAGTGCCTGAAATCCGCGCTCACCATGATCCCCACCATCAGGGCCGTCCCCACACCCAGGAGGATGAAGGTGATCTGCTTCTCGATCTCGTCCGTCTTCATGCTCACTCACCGAAGAACCTGCGCATCATCGGATACATCTCCTGGATCTGCTCGCTGGCGATCTGCTCGTAGAGCCTGTACGTGATCGATACCGCCAGGAGCAGGCCGGTCCCGCCAGCGCCGCCGAGGGTGCCCAGGAGGCTCGCCACGAGGGTGAGGAGCCCGATGATCACGCCGCCGATGACGGTGACCTTCGGGATGTACCGGCCGAGGATCTTCTCGATGCTGACGGCACTTCTCCTGTGGCCGGGAACCTGGAGGCCCGAGGAGTGGATCTTGGCTGCAACGCTCTTGGCGCCCATCCCGGTGGTCTCTATCCAGAATATGGCGAAGATCACGCCGCCGGCTATCAGGACGAAGGCGTCGGTGAATATGTGAAGCCAGATCTGCCAGCCTGCGATGGGATCAAGCCCCAAAAGCTCCATGCCGGGGTTGCTGGTGGTGACGAGGCTCGGTATCCAGTCGTGGGGGCTATTTATCGGTGAGAGGTAGTACATTAGGCCGGATATCGGCATCGGTGACGTAGCGCTCACCATCTCTCCGGTCACCATATCGTAACTCGAGGTGGACGTGAAGGTCCCGAGGATGCTCGAATAAGCGGTGTAGACGATGTTCACCCCGGAGGCTGTATCGGTGGTGGTGGCGGTGGTGACCGTCCCGATCCGCCCCACCAGAAGGGTCCCCATCATCTGGATGTTCGCCTGGAGGGCTCTCACCAGGATCATCGGGAGGACGCTGGCGTAGATGAGCTTCACCGGGAACCTACCCCGAGCGCCTCGTACGGCGCTGTGGGCGAGGGGTATCTCAACCCTGGTGCTCTCCACGAATACGACGAAGAGTATGATGACGATCGTCGTTATGAGGGCCAGAATCCCACCGTCGATGAAGACCCACTCAAGGCCGGAGGTGGTGAATACGTCATCGAGCCCCAGGACACTGTTTGTAAATATGAATATCCATTTCGGGATTACCCCTATCGGCAGACCCTGGTCTCCGATGGTCCAGTTGAACAATCCCGTTATGAGCTGCTGGCTCACGCCAGCGACGATGAAGAGGCCCACGCCGGACCCTATTCCCCATTTGCTGACGATCTCGTCCATGAAGAGGATGAGAACTCCGCCTATGCAGATCTGGAAGAATATCAAGAAGGAGATCATCCCCAGGGATACTCCCAAGGACGCCGCCAACCCCTGATCGGGTAGGAGGTAACCTCCGAGGACCTGAGGGAGGGCCTCTACGATGATCATTACAAAGACCAGTAGCTTCTGAGTCCCCTGAAAGATCGCCTGGTCCCGGGGATCCGTCAGGTTGAGCTTTATGATGCCGGCGCCCACCAGGAGCTGCAGGACGATGGAGGCCGTGACTATAGGCCCTATCCCCAGGAGCATCAACGATCCGAAGGAGCCGGCGAAGAAGGCCCGATACATCCCGAAGAGATCGATGGATGCGGGAGATAGGCCGAAGAGGGATACGTTGGAGAGGGCGAAGTAGAGGACTAAGATCCCCACAGTCCAGCTGAGCTTCTTCTTGAAGTGGACGTGACCTTCGGGCCTCTCAACGGCCGGAAGCCTCCTGACAAAAGGCTCGATGGCGTAGAAGAAGCTTTGCTGATTCATGATACCACTACTTCACCGCCGGCCTCTTCGATCTTCTCCCTGGCGACGGCGGAGAAGCCCGCTGCACTGACGGTGACGGGCCTGGTCAGCTTCCCCTTCCCCAAGACCTTCATCTTTCCAAGATCGATCCGGCCGCCCTCAATCGCCATCGAATCCAGATCGCCTACGTTGACTATCTCGACTTGTCTGGCGTTATGCTTGAAAAAGCCGTTCTTGCCCATCGCCCGGCCCCGCATCATCTCTCTTTGGAAGTGATGCTTGCACCCGCCGGCGTTGCCGCGGCCGCCTCTCGATCCCCCGCCTCTGCGGTTCTTGTGGGTGCCGCCTCCACAGGTTCTGCTCCCCCGAAACTTCTTCAGATTGCTTTTAGGCATGGTCCTACCTCATCTTCCAGATAAGATCTGAGATCGACTCGTGGTAACCGAGTTCTCCGCCCTCTTTTACGGTCTTTTTCGTACCTCTGTGCCCCTTTCTCGGGGGGTGAAGCCTGAATACCGGCTTTATGCCGGCGTCCTGGAGGGTCGCAGACCCTCGGGAGACCTCCGAGGCGAACTCCTTTATCGTCCCGCAGGCGGTCTTCTCCTTTATCACCTGGTCGGTCAAACGTCTGTTGCCACTGAGCCTGCCGCGCATCTCGAGCATCGACGCCAGAGCGCCCTCGTCGATCTCACCCCAAGCTACGTAGTCCTTCACCTTCTGGATCATCCCCCGATAGTGGGGGCTCTCCGGCACCACGACGCAGTGGTTGATCCTGTGAAGTCGAAGCATCTTGAGGGTATCCTTGATATGGGGCTTGGTATTGACGCTTCCCCGAAGTCGTACTATCGCATACATAATCTATACCCTCATGGTGACGGTATTGCGCAACGCATCGTATGTAGCCTTGGCGAAGTTGAGGGTGGTTCTGGTGTTCCCCGAGGACTTCGTCCAGACGTCCTGGATCCCCGCCATCTCCATAACCTTTCTCGCCGTCCCGCCCGCCGCGATCCCCAGACCTCTCGGAGCCGGTATCAGGGTTATCTGGACGGATCCCGCCTTTCCCATCACCTGGAAGGGAACGGTGTGGCCTGCGCCGCAGCCGCACTCCCAGCTGCCACAACCCCGGTTCACCTTTATGATATTCAGCTTGGCTACATCTATCCCCTTTCTTATGGCGGGGCCGACCTGGTTGTCTCTCCCCTGGCCGATGCCGACGTAGCCGTCCTTGTTTCCGACGATGACCGTCGCCCTGAACTTCACCCGTCGCCCCGAGTCGGTCATCCTCTGGACCATGTTTATGTCCAGCACCTCGTCCTCAAGCCCGGGGAGGAGGGCGTCGACTAAACCCGCCTCTTTGATCGGGAGCCTTGAAGCGAGCGCCTCGTCGAAGGTCGTGACCTGCCCCTCGTAAACGAGCCTGCCCAGCTTGGTCTTGGGGACCCATTCTTCTCTGTATTCCATCCTCATCCGCTCACCCCAGTATCCTCTCGCGGGCTGCATCGAACTGAGCCGTCAACTCCACGCCTCGATACGCCTCAATATCCTCGCCACGGATCCTGCCTTCGTTCGGGAAGATCTCGGGGCTGTGGGGAACCGCGACCCCTGCATCCACCACGCCCTTCAGGGCGGAGTATATCCTGTTGCCCCTGGTGTTGGCATGGATACCCATGTCCAAGATCGCCTCGTTCTGCCCCATCGCCCTCATCCTCTTGCCGAAGAGGAGGCCAGCCAGGTACGAAGCCGGGACGTTTCCAGTACTTCCTTCGTAGCCGAACTCTTGTACCTCCCGAGAGTTGACCGTAAGGAGGGTCCGATCTCCGGCGGGCTCTGCTACGACGAGCTGCAAGTTGATGTTCCTGTTCCCCTTTCTTATCACAAGTCTGGGCTTTCGAGAGATTATGAGCCTGTATCTGAAATGATAATTCGTTCTGCCCTCTCTGCGCCTTCTGAAGGGCACCTTATATCGCGGTCCGGTTGCCATCAGTCACTCCTCGTTAGACCTTTTGCCTTGATGTACGCGTTGAGATGGGCCGTGCTCCGGTACTCGCCACCCTTGGCCTTCCTATAGAGCATCCGATAGGTGTGCCGGTCGATCTCGCCCTCCTCCCTCAGCTCTTTCAGCCTCCGGCGAAGGGCCCGGATCTTGGTCATCCAGATCTCTTTCCTCGGAGACCGGGAACCTTTCGCACCCTTCCTCCTTCCAGGACCTTTCTTGTGTCCATAGGCCCTCTTGGCGGCTCGAGCCCTGTATCTCGCCCGGCTGTTGCCCTTCTGAGGCTTAGCCTTGATGTTTCCCGCCTCGATCTGGGACTTGACGTCCTCCCTCGTTATGGAGTCTGCTATCTCTCCTGCGACGTCGGGGTCGGGATTGATCCAGACCCTGCTCTCACCTACGTCTAGGACGCATGCCGCAAGCCTCTTCTGGGTCGAAAAGTTGGGCACCTCAGTCGCCTCCGGTGGTGGGGTTTAGAACCTTCAGGTTCATCTCCCGGGCCATCGCCTCGATCTCGTCTCTCTTCTTCATGCCCACGGTGCCGGCTATACGGACGGCACAGCCTTCGGCCCCCAGCAGGTCCCCGGCGTTTTTGACGAGAACCTCTTTCATGCCGCAGGGATGGTAGCCACGGACGGCTTTCGGGCTCCTGTATCCTACCCTAACGAGCTTCCCCTTGGCCGAGATCTGCCGTCTGAGCTTGTTGTGCAGGCCCCGGGGCCGCCTCCAGCTCGGCGATAGCTTCTTCTTCTTGTGAGAATCGCAACGGTTGAACTCGGGCTTCCTCTTCTTCTGTCTCGCCCGAACTTTCATCAACCTCTCTGTATCGGAAGTCAACTCCGTCACCTCTTGTCCACCAGGTATATCCCGTCCTGGAATACTCTGATGTCGAACCCTCTGACCTTCGTCGCCTGCTCGATGTTGGCCATAGTCTGACCGACACGTTCCTTATCGATTCCGGTGACGATCACGGTGTCGCCCTTTACATCCACCTGAGATCCGCCCATGATCTTGGCGGACCGGGGCTTCCTCTCGCCCAGGAAGTTGCTGATCAAAAGCTCCTCCTTGGAGACCTTCAGCTGTATTGGGAAGTGAGAGTAAACGGCCTTCATCCTGTACTCGAAGCCCTCCGTCACCCCCTTGATCATGTTATTGAGGTGGGCGGCGAGAGTTCCGGCCATGGACCTGTGCCGCTTCCTGGTGATATCGGCGTCCACCACCAGGCCGGACTCGTCATTTCTGATCTCTATACCAGGATACCAGAGGCGCCTTGAGACGGTGCCCAATGGACCGGTGACCGTCACCGTGGCGTCGTCGCCGATCTCCACCTCGACCCCCTCTGGGACCTCTATAAGTCGCGCCAACTCCTTGACCATCTCCACCACCTAATAAACATAAGCCAGAAGCTGGCCGCCTATCCCGCGCTCCCTGGCGTCGACGTGAGATATGACCCCCTGGCTCGTGCTCACGATGAGCGCGCCGAAGTTACGGGAGGGCAAAAATCTCTTCTCCCACTTCTCCAGGTCCGATACCTGGGTGGAGAACCGGGGCTTTATCACGCCGCACCTGTTGATCTTTCCTTGCAAGTCCACCTTGAACATCCCTGACTTGCCGTCGTCTACGAACTCGAAATCGCCGATGTATCCGAGGTCTGCCATCACCTTCAGGGTGTTGCCGACGAGCTTGGAAGCTGGCTGGATGATGCATCCTCCTTTGCCGACGTCCTCGGCGTTCTTTATGATGGACATGGCATCGGCAAGCGGATCTAACAGTACCATTAATCATCACCTACGAGTACTTCTCAAAACCCATATCCGGGGCGATCTCTCTGAAACACTGTCTGCAGAGATAAATTCCATATTTCCTGATGAGCCCCGGCTTTCTGCCGCACCGCTTGCAGCTGTTCGCGCCTCGGCCGAAGCTCTTGGTATCGGTCTTCATGCCGCCTCCACAACGTCTACGCCATATTTATTTTTGACGAACTCCACGGCGTCATCTGCGGTAACCCTGTGGCTTTTAGCGATCTTCGACCGAGCGACACGCCTTCGGGCCACCCGGTATCCAGCCCTCTTGAGGGCCACCGAGACGTCCATGCCGAAGATCCCGATGTCGGGGTCGTACTTCATCCCCGGAAAGTCGGTATGTTCCTCGACCCCGAAGGAGAAGTTGCCCGTCTCGTCGAACTGACCCCGCCGGAGGACGCCTCCCGCAACTTCCAGGGCGACCTTGAGGAACTCCTCGGCCTCAGCGCCCCTAAGGGTCAGCCTGCACCCGATGGGCTCGTTCTTCTTTATCCCGAAGCCCGGAAGGGTCTTTTTGGCATTGGACCTGACGGGGGTCCGGCTCGTTATGGCGCCGAGGATCGTCTCGGCGTTGACGAGCCTCTGACCGCTCTCGCCGGTACCGATGTGGACGGTCACCTTCTCGATCCTGGGCTCCAACATGACGTTCATATCGTGGCCCCCAGCTTGATGGCGGGTTTGTCTATGCCGATCATGAATACGTGATCGACCGTCGTCTCAAACTCGTTCTTGCCTGAGATGATCACCCTGTTGGGGCGAGAGCTCTTGACGACCTCTATCTCCTTGATCGTCCCGACCTCGCCGGAGTGGGTGCCTCCGACGACCATGGCCAGGTTCCCCTCTTTGAACTCGATGACGTCGGCGATCTCCTTATCGGGTATCGATAGGATCACCGAGCTTCCGGTGGTGTAATCCCCATCGGCTAAGATGTTCGTCCCGTCGTTGAGGTTCAACTGGATTTTGCCGCCCCGGAGGGTCCTCTTATCCTCGATCCTGCATAGCTTTCGGGCTTCGCCAGCCTCCAGCTCGGAGAGGTTGAACCTCCCCTTGGCGTCCTGGAGGAGCCTGTACTTTTTGTCCAGAGACGGAACCGAGATCACGTCGAAGATCCCCACGGGGAACTTGATGTCCTTCCTCGCCTTTCCATCGACGAGAACCCCACCCTCGTGGAGGATGCGCTTTGCTTCTCTGGAGTTGTCGACGAGCCCCAGAAGATCCCTGACGACGACTACGAGGGGGATGCTCCCCCTGGCGGAGTGGGGGCCTGGCTTACCCTTGGCCACCCATGTATGGACCTTCCTCGCGATCGGCCAGCTTCTGGGACTTGCGACCCTCTTCTGATGTCTGCTCACCTAAATCACCTGGAAAAGATCTTCTTCCTTTCTTCGTCGTCCAGCTCCATCTTGGTGATGACGACATTGGAGGGCTGGACCGCCCTCGGCACCTCGGTCCCATCTGCCCGGAATACGCTCACGCCGGCGACGTGGATCGTGCCGCTCTTCAGGTCCACCTTCTGGACTTCGCCCTCGGTCCCTGCATGGTCGCCGCGCATCATCCTGACGGTATCGCCCACCTTCACCTGGGCGCTGCGGACCTTCATCTCCTCGCGGAGCTCCTTGGTCAGGGCGGCGTGCACGTACTTCTGGAGTTTGTGAAGGGGGGCGGTGTACCTCTCTTTCCTCTGCTTGCGTGGCTGTTTGCTCTTCATGATTATCACACAATTATCGACGCGGCTGAGGCGATCTTTCCGTATCTCTCAGCCACCTCTCTGGCCACCGGCCCTTTGATCTCCGATCCCTTGGGTATCCCGGCGATGTCTGTGATGACCGCCGCGTTGTCCTCGAACTTGACCCTCAGACCGTCGGGCCTCCGGAACTCCTTCTTCTGGCGGACTATCACCGCGGTGAAGATCTGCTTTCTCATCTCCGGGGTCCCCTTCTTTACCGATACCACGATCATATCGCCGATCCCGGCGCAGGGCATCCTGTTTTTGACGCCCCGGTACCTCTTGACCGATATGATCTCCAACGTCCTCGCGCCGGTGTTGTCGGCGCATTCGAGCTGCGCTCCGGCGTTGATGGGCCTTGCGATGCTGGCCTTCAGCCCCTTCATCGGACGACCTCCACCACCACGAAGGACTTGGTCTTACTGAGAGGCCTGCACTCGGCGACCTTGACCACGTCACCCACCTTCGCCTTCAGGCAGGGGGGGTTGTGGGCGTGGAGCTTCGACCGCCTCTTCTCGTACCTCTCGTACTTCGCCATCTTCCTTTCGAACTCGCGGAGGACGACCACAGTATCGGTCATCCTGTCGCTGACCACCGTTCCGTCAAAGACCTGACCTCGAACGGGAAGACTTCCATGAAAGGGACATTTTGGATCGTCACAGACCTTCTCAGGTGACTTGACGCCCAGTCCGACATCCCTCATAATTTCCACCTCGATATCCGCATTTTTTTGTTGATCCTGTTTTCGGGCTGTGAGACTAAAACTGAGCCCCGCGCCTTCACCTTCAGGCCCTGAGAGAGGGTGAAAACGAAGGAGTTAGAGGACTTAGGAACGCGTTTGTCGCCACTCCTGGTCTCAATCAGAAATGTATTCCGGGTTTCATCGACGACCCGGCCGGATATCCCCACAGTGCAGGGGTTCGTCCCACTGACGACCTCCACCGGCAGGCCTATCAGCTCATGTCTGACGAGGTTCTCAGGAGCGATCATCACCGCAGAACACGCTCCTTCTGTATCGTCTTGATCCTGGCTATGGACCTCTTTATCTCCCTTATCCTGCCGGGGTTCTCCGGGGCGCCGCCAGAGACGACGAGCCCCCTCTCACGGATCAGCTCACCATTGAGCTTTTCAAGCTCCTCGCCCAGCTCCTCGGGGCTCATATTCCTCAGTTCATCGACCCTGAATATCGCCATGTCAAGTCACCCTCTCGTCTCACCCTTCGCTCTTCGGCTCTTCCTCGACAGGGACCTCCTCATCGATGGCCGGCTCTTCGGCGACCGTCTCTGCAGGGGCCTCCTCATCGGTGGCGATCGGTTCTTCGACGGACTGCTCCTGGGCTAGGGTCTCTGAGGGGACCTCCTCATCGGAGACTATCGGTTCCTCAGCCGCCGGCTCTTCGACGACCTCTTCGACAGGGACCTCTTCCTCAACGGGGACCTCTTCCTCGATGATCTCGACTTCCAGGTCCTCGACGACTATCTCCTCGACAGCCCCTTCCGTCCCGGACTCCAGAAGCTCCTCCAGCTCGTCCTTCTTCTCCTCCGGGGGAAGAACTTCCTCAACCGCCTCCTTGGCGGGGGGAACGATCTGGAACCTGTCCGGCGGTATGGCGTCGGGGGGCACTATCCTCACCTGGCAGCCGATGGTTCCGAGCTTCTTCACCGCGACGGCGTATCCATGGTCGACGATCTCCTGGGAGGGTTTCCCCGAATGCTTGACGTAGCCGGACAGGAACTTCTCTACCCTGGACCGGGGTCCCGTCAGCTTGCCGCTCAGGACGATCTCGCAGCCGAGAGCGCCGCTGTCCATGACCCTCCGGAGAGTCGTCTGGCCCGCCTTTCTGAAGTACCAGCCCCGCTCGAGGGAGCTGGCCAGCCTGTTCGCCACCACCTGAGCGTTCAACTCGGCCTTGCCGACGTCCTGGACGTCGATCTGAGGGTTGTCCAGCCGGAAGTTCCGGTCCAGGTCCCGGGTCAGCTTTCGAATAAGCTTCCCGCCCTTTCCGATGACCATTCCTGGCTTTTCTGCGTAGACGGTGATCTGGATCCCCATGGGGGTCCTGTTCATCATCATGCCGCCGTAACCGGCCCGACTGAGCTCCTTGGAGAGATACTCGTGGACCAGGGCTTTGGTGAAGCCGTCCTCTACAAATTTTTTCTCTACGCCCAAGTCAGCTCACCTCGGTCAATATCATCTCTATCGATACCGTCTCCGTGTCCTTGGGGGTGGCTCTACCCATGGCTCTCGGCATCCAGCCCCGGAGGGTCCTGCCCTGCTTGGTGGATACGTGGGTGATCTTCATCTCGGAGGGGTCCAGCCCCTTATACTCGGCGTTGCTGCTGGCGTTGACGAGGACCGTCAAAACGGCCCTCGCTGCCTTCTGGGGGTACCTGCCAGCGTCCCAGCCCACCAGACCCCGCCGATGGGGGACCTTCTTGTTGTGCCTCTTGAAGGGGACGGGCCTCTTCAGGGCGATCACATCCTCCAGGTACTCCTTCGCCGCCTCGGCCCGCATCCCCTTGATGGCGCTGCAGATCTCCAGAGCGTGCTTGGGCGATATGTGATGTTCTGTGCCCATCGCCCTGGAAGATCGCTCTTTTTTTTCAGGGGTGATGGAATATTTCAGTCGTCCCAAATCTGCCACCTCACTTCAACGGCACGAACTTGCTCGATCGGGTGGCTCCAACGCCGGCGCTGCCGTGGGAGACCCGCCCCCTCGTCAGGGAGTACTCGCCGAGGTAATGGCCGACCATCTCCGGGATGATCTCGACCCGGTTGAAGGCCTTGCCGTTATAAATCTCGATCGTCTTGCCCACCATCTCGGGAAGGACTATCATGTCCCGAAGGTGGGTCCTCACCACGTCCCTCTCCTTGACCCTGGAGAGGAGCCTTTTGTGGTCCTTGGTCAGTCCCCTCTTCAGACGTCTTCGCTGCCTTGCGGGGAGGAGGTCCATCAGCTCTTCAGAGCTGAGCTTCTTCAGCTCTTCGACCTTCAGGCCGCGGTAGGTGAACTCCTCTTTCCTCTTCGGAAGCCTTGATCCTGATTTCCTCGCCAAAACAATCCCTCTTTAACGCTTTCCGGTCCTTCTGGCCGCAATGGACCCGACCTTACGACCGGGGGGTGCGTTCCTGCTGACGGTCTTGGGCCTTCCTGGATGCTGCCATCCACCGCCGCCGAAGGGGTGGTCCACCACGTTCATGGCCACGCCCCTTACCCTGGGATACTTGCCAGCCTTGGACTTCATCTTGTGGTACTTCTTTCCTGCCTTAACGAAGGGCTTATCGGTCCTCCCGCCGCCGGCGACGACGCCTATCGTCGCCATGCACTGCGGGTTCAGCCACTTCATCTCACCGCTGGGGAGCTGGACGACGGTCTTGCCCACGTCATGGGCTACAAGTATGCCGTAGACCCCGCTGGACCGGGCGAACTGGCCCCCGGACCTCGGGTTCGACTCGATGTTGCAGATGGGGATCCCCTCGGGGATCTCCGCCAGGGAGAGGGAGTTGCCGGGCCTGATCTCGGCGGAGGCGCCGCAGGCTATCTCTTGGCCCACGTAGACCCCCTCCGGCACCAGTATGTACCTCTCTTCATCGTTCTCGAGGACGACCCTCGCCACCGGGGCGGATCGGGCCGGATCGTGGACGATCTCCTTGACGAGACCTCGTACCGTCTCGCCGCCGTCCACCTTGATGTGCTTGAGCTCCGCCCTGAATTTGTGAGAGGGCGCCCGGTAAGTGGGAGTTCCTCGACCCCGGTTCTGTTGTATAATTCTGTGCCCCATATCGTCACCTCACAGCAGTCCCAGGGTGGTGGCCAGCTCGTTGGCGCTCCCATCCCCTGCCAGCTTTACGGCCGCCTTCTTCTCTCCCTTGGAGGTGATCATCGTCCTTATGGAGATGATCTCGACGTCGTAGAGCCTTTCCAGCTCCTTTTTGATCTCCGTCTTGTTCGCCCTGATATCCACCAGAAACTCCAGGGCGTTCTCGGAGTCGATCATGTTCGTGACCTTCTCCGTTATGAACGGACTTTTAATGACCATAGGTCTCCCCCAGCCATTTCAGAGATGATTCGGTCCATACCGTAAGCCTTCCGGCCTGGGTCCCAGGGGCCAGAAGCTCCGCGTTCAGCCTCTCCGCCACGGTGACATCGACGCCCGGAAGGTTTCTGGTGGCCTTGATCAGCCCACCGTCTCTGCCTGCCACTATCAGCAGGCTCTTGGGCTGCTTGTACTTTCTCCCCCGCATCTTGCCCCTGCCAGCCCGGACCTTTCTGCCGTTCTTCGCCCTCAGGACGTCTTCCCAGAGGCCGCAGGATTCGAGGAACTTCCGAAGATCCCCAGTCTTCGCTACCGTCTCCAGGTCGTCTTTGGCGACGAAGACGGATTCGCCGGAGAATATGTGGCCCCTCGCCCTGACCAGATCGGTGTTCGCGGTGGCGGCTATCGCCGAACGGATCGCCTTTCTCCGCTCTTTCGCGTTGACCTTCTCAGTTCTGTCCGCCTCGGGCTTCGGGGGGTGGGCTCTTCGACCGCCCTTGGCCTGGGGTACCCTCGCAGCTCGCCTTCCGTTTAAGATCCTGGGAACTCGTGAGACGCCGCGGCCGGTTCCCCAGGACTGGGCAGAGGTCTTGAGGCCCGATAGCTTGGTGGGGCCGTAGGGCTGGATCCTGTTGGCCTGGGCCGCCAGAACCGCCCTCTTTATGAGGTCCGGCCGGAACTCCTCGTCGAAGACCGACGGAAGCTCCATCTCTCCCACCTCGTTTCCAGATAGATCGATAACCTTAGCCTTCATCACAATCCCTGCTTCGAGTCTGTGCTGACGTAAAGGACCTCTGGGGTCTTCACGTCGGCGCCCTTGGATCTGACCGCGTTTCTCATCCTCACCAGCCTCTTATTGGGGCCGGGGACGCTTCCGCTGACGATGGCGTATTCGCCCCGGACGATCCCGTATCCGGGAAATCCGCCTTCTGGGGTGATCTCGCCTCCGTCGGACCCGATGGCCAGAATTCTCTTGTTGAACTCTGTCCTCTGGTGGTAGCCCATCTGCCCCATGAGGGGGACCGACCACCGCACGTGGTGGGGGTGCCAGGGGCCGAGGTTTCCTATGTGGCGGCGCTTGCCGCCTCGAGAATGTTTCCTCTTCTGGAGCATTATGCCCCATCGCTTGACGGGCCCCTGGGTCCCCTTCCCCTTGGTGATGGCGGTGACGTCGATTATAGATCCAGAGCCGAAGACGCTGGATATGGGCACCTGAGAGCCGAGGAGGCCTTTTGCCAGCTCGAACTGGTCCTCGATGCTGCTGCCGTTCACCTGGATCTCCATCAGGTCAGGGTTCTTCCTGGGAACGCCGGTAAGAAACCTGGGATTGGTATGAGCGATCAAGCGCAGCTCTTCCATCTTCTCAATTTCAGCCACGATATCGTCGAGAGAGACGCCCCTCTTGTTCTTGGGGACGGCTATCGACCGGGCGAGGTACGGGTCCAGCTTCTCTGACCAAGCCTCTCCAGCAGCCCTCACGCCGCCGTTGTGCCTCTCGTAGACCCTGAGGGCAGCTATCCCCAGGGGAGGCGCCTCCAGGATGGTCACCGGCACGCTGATCTCCATCCCCTCCGTGGGGCTGTTGGGCTTGTCATCGATCATTATGAGATGGGTCATGCCGGCCTTGTACCCGGCAAAACCGTCCATTCTGGCTTTCTCCTCGCCAGCAGCCCAGTATCTCGTCCTGGGGACCTGGCTCTTAGCCCGTTTTCGGGGGCTGAAGGCCAGCGAACCTCGCCTTGGTCGGTGTATGGTTGCCATTTAGCCCTCCAGTGAACGCATCAGGTTGACCTGGGAGAGGGTGGCAACAATAGCCTCCTCTAGCCTCACCGTCTCGGTTCCCTGATGCGGTATGGTGTTAATCACGCAACATCCTTCCATCGTTTCGCTGCTCAAGAACGCATCAACGCCGCGCGCGGGCGAGCCGAACGCCACCTCAAGGCCCCGCCTGCGGCCCGCACGGACCGTCTGGCGGAGGAGGTCTGGGGTTGCTGGCTTGCCCTGCCTGGACGTGGCCACGACTATCCCGTCCGTCGAGCGGACGTGGTCGTCCAGGTTCTGGATGACCTCGGTCTCGTAGCCCCAGTAGTGGGGTATCTCCGATCGGTCTACCGGCTCCGCGGCGAGGGGTTTCAGCGAAAAGATTCTGACGTTCAGGCGCTGCCCTGCAGAAAACCGCATAGCGGTCTTGAGGGGCAATGGGCGCTCAACACCTATGTCCACCCATGCACCGTCGTCAGATCCCACTTCGTCGACTACTAAACCTACTCGATACTCGCCGACCTTGAGCGTTGAAACCTTTGAGCTTGTGGGATGATGAGGGGTGCGCAGCGGCGGCAGGATGCCCACGTACCTCAGGGCCCTCTCCCGAGGAAAGAGCCTCTTTCGGAGGTACTGGGGCGTCTCTGCGTACTGCAGGACCCGGGATATGAACCGGGAGTCGTCGAACTCTTCGTCGCGATATATGACGATCCGGTCCACCCGAAATACCGCAGCTGCTCTGGCGATCTGTCCCACCTTGAGGGTGCGTATCCTCTCGTCCGCCGACTCCATCGTTGTGGAGGACGGTATCAATATGGACGTCTCGCCGCCACCGATCATCGGATCTTACCCCCAAGACCTATTCTTGATATAAAAAGGTTTGTAGGAGAAAAGGAGGCCGATTCGCAGGCCCATTTACAGCACCGGTCCGGTGGCAGTCCAAAAGTCAATTTGAGCGCCGGATCTCCCGGCCCATCACCGTCTGATAACATCGAATAGCTCGCCTCGTTCCCACCCCCACGCCCCCACCCCTATATTATATCTCCCATCGCTCTCAGCGAGGCGCTAGACGTCTCCGGGGGGGTGGCCCCCGTCGAGGCATGGGTTGGACTGGCATGGGTTGGACTGTCACTGCATGGCGAACGTCAGGGCTCTGGCTTGAAGGTCCGGGGGTCGAGGGTGAGGGCGGACTCGCAGTAGGTGCAGATGGTATCGAGGCCCGTCCCGGACAGAACCGCCCTCTCCACCACCTCCGGGGGCGGTAGGTACTGGGTCATCTCCTCGCCGCAGAGGGGGCACCTTATCTTCAGCCACTCGAGGGCCGTGAGGTCCCGTATATTTAGTATCAGCTCGCCGAGGGCGTCGGAGTAGGTCTCGCGGGAAAATGATATCGGCTTTAAGTGCCTTATCATGACGGGCATCTCCGCCCCCGTCTCCAGGAGGGGGATCACCAGCTGGTCGATCCCGGAAGCGAAGCCGATCTCCTGGTTGACCCGGGGCGAGACCACGCCGTCGAGGGTGAGGAGGGCGATGACGCAGTCACAGTGGCGAACCCCAAACCTCGCCCTCTCCCCCGGCGCCACCCCTCGGGCCCGCCGGTAGATGGCGACGAAGCTCTCGATGCCCACCCGCCATAGGGCCTCGGCGACCTCCAGGGCAAGGGGCTCGTCCTCTTCAGAGTGGGTGATGTAGACTTTTGTGATCATGAGATACGGACTCCGGAGGGGAGATGGGTGAGGGGGGTAATCACGGTTTCGGGTGAGTGGCGGATCAGGAGATGATCCGATGAAGGCCATCCCCTTTGAGGAGGATGTCGCCGAGATCTTCAGCCGTGCCCTGAACAATTTAGCAGGTGCCGCTCACCCTGACCGCTCCAAGGCATCGAGACGCTTCTGGTTTGCAAAGTCAAACCGCGCGCAAGATGAATTATAAGATTTATATATTATTAATTCTTTGAGGCGGTTTTATGAGGGGTTCAGCGAGATCGAGATCTCCGGAGAGCTGGAGGATCGAGCGGCCAACAAGACCGTCAGCCGCCCCAGGATCAAGCTAAACCTCTTCATGGAATCAGACCTGAAACCGCCCTTTGAAAAGCAGGAGTTCGTAAAGCTGGCCGACGCCAGCCTCTCGATAAAAGAGATTGAGCGAAAGGCTGGAAGCCGCCTCCTACGCCATAATGCCAGGAGGCTGCCGAGAGGGACGGGCCCATCAAACGCTTTGAGGAGACCATCTCCGACCGGGACGTATCAGAGAGGACGGTTACCACCCACATCTCCAAGTATGGGCTTGCAGGATACCATGGATGCCGACAACGAGACCGCGAGAAGCTTGAGGGGGTAGGCTGCCTCGAGTCCGAGAGCAGCACCCAACGCCTTTAAAGGGCTTCACTCAGCGGTTAACCTCACATTTCCCCACCGCCAAATCCTCGAATTTTCGGCATTAAGCGTACATTTCAGACCCTATTTGCCTCGTACGGTCCGGATAGCTCCAAAGAATCGCTGTCTCGATAGTAGTACTCGCCCTGGATCTCATCTTCATTTATGACCCTTCCATCTGTAAAGGTTATAGTCGTCAGGGGATCGCCCCCATCCGCACCTTTTATGGCAAGGTAGAATGCCTTTATCCTGCCGCCATCGATGGTCCCGAAGATGATCCCTCCATATTCATCTCCCGACGGACTGCTCTTTACCGAATAAGACCCGATTATGTTGCTTCCGATCTGCTGGATGCTGGCTGTCATCAACTCTTCAATGGGACCAAAGCTATAACTTGACTCCCAGGTACCAGAGACGTCGACGTTGCTGAGGGCGGCGCATGGATGGACTAGGGTCGCCACGGCTAACAGTACGACTGACCATCTGAACATTTTCATGTCGATCTCTCCATCTTTCTTTTACCATAAGGTGTTTCTATCTATTAGTAGTTAATCTGGGTATGAGCACAAAGATGATCATCGAAGACGGACGGATGGAGGTCAAAGATAAGTCAAACCCACATGAACAGATCGCTCACGCAAGAATTATGAAACCCTGAAATAGTTGCTGAGCAATCGATTCGCTTGATATAGGCGGTGAAGGCAGTCTGCAATTTAGGGGCATAGACCCCTTTGGTCGAAATGGCCAAATCCCGCGGATGCAAAAATACGTCGGTAGAACGCGAATGCGAATGGGCACCCATCGAGGATTAAGTTATCCGTCAGGGGTCATCGGTTAAGGAGTTTAAGCTACACAATATTGCCATTTTTCACACGAATTATGCGTCATCTAGATTTGATCCGATTTCAAGACTGACTTGCTGTAGCCTCTTTGACCAAGCCAATCTCACCGTACTTGCTACCAAGATCGCTGCCTCATCGCGATTCTTCTCTTAACCGATGACCAATGGGCAGGTATTTGCATGATCTAGTCCGCTTATCGCTATCCTGAAGTTACCCACAAGGAATAGCGAAGAGCCGATTAAAACTTATGTTACAGAGCACCAGGTCAGATTTACGCAGTCGGATTACCGAAAGCTATATATGTGATAAACGATATAATATTCATGTTTTAAAAAAAATTAATCATATTCTCTTTGATTATAATTATTATAATTTGGATTATCAATATGATTAAATTGACTGCTTGACTGATAACTATCTACAAGTTATTTAGAGTATTTCTGCAACAATCAGTCGCATAAATTCAAAAAAATTCTGTTATTGAATATTTTTTTCTCGAAGGGTACATATTTGTGATGTACTATCATTACTGCTATGACGGAACATAAATCAGTATCAATGGTTCTTAACACCATACCTTACTATAGAAACGGGTACAAAATCGCAGAGCATGTACTATCTTTTCTCTCCGTCAGCTCACTTTTTATCGGATTCGTAGGCTTTTTCAGAACTTATATTGCAGGTATCTTGATGGGGGTGGAGTCGAGCATATATGCGTGCTTCATCATGTTTTTGATTACATTCTCAATATACAGTCTGGACAGTATTGTGGATATAGACAAGGACATCACCAATATGCCTGAAAGAAAGAAATTTCTCTCTGAGAGGAAGAAGCTTTTTCTTTTATGTTCCTTGGCGGCATATTTCTTGGCCGGCTTGATCCTCTTACAGACTAAACCAGTCGCCCTTCCAGTAATCTTCCTGCCCTTCGCCGCGAATGCGTTTTATGCAACAAAGCTGCCAATTCTGAATTTCAGGCTCAAGGATATACCATTCGTGAAAAACTTCGTTGTTGCAGTCTCTTGGGGCCTGACATGCACCCTCCTTCCAGTCGCATACATGGTTAATCCTCCAGAGATGAAGACTCTGGGAACTGTATTCTACTTCATGCTGGTGATGACCTTCATAGCTGCCGTTCTCTACGACGTAAGGGACGTTAGAGGCGACAGAGAGATGGGTGTTAGAACGATACCCGTGATTTTGGGTGCTAGAAAGACCACCTGGATCCTCTTAGCCCTGAATAGCACGCTCTTGCCCTTGCTGGTCTTGGTGAACAGCGAGATCCAGCTGTTGATGGCCGGATTGATACTGTACGGATATGTTTACATACACTACTTTAGAGTGAGGAGACATCCGATTATTCTGGATTTATTTGTGGACGGAAAATGCATTTTTGCAACCGTCGCCTTCATCATTTTTTATAATTTTTTATGATTATCGCGATGTGTGTCGGTTGCGATCTTATCGTAAAGAAAGCATAAGCGGAAAGCAATAAAAATATATAATATCTTATTTATAAATCTCTAATTTGTGAAATACATAAATCCACATCTACCAGCTCAGATTTTTCTTGATAAAAATTGAATAGTTCCATCCCCCACTTGATGGAGTCTTCTCCCGTACAGATGAGATCGCTGCCGAGATCATAACCGCCATCAATTCGGAATAACCCCAAGTTCAGAATAGAGTCCGTGACCGTAAAGGCGGCAGTTACAGTTTCATCTATACGATATAAAATAAAATTCTCTTGGTTTAGTAGCTCACTTACAAGATCGTAGTGATCATTGTATATTATCTTTAAGATATCAGTCGTCAATATCAAATTTACGTTGGATCCCTTTTTAACAAGCTTTGCGATAAGCTGAGGAAAATCTGGCATCATTATTGGCGATACGCCGTATACGTTTTTTGAATTAACGATCTCTTTGAGGAAGTAATTTTGAGTCTTGAGGGGATCAAAATGGTCAGAGGCTATGATCTCTGAATGGACGAGCATGTCTATCTTCTTCAGGAGCTCTATGGGGATCCCGCTTATATCGTGAATCCGCCAGAAGTCCCGATGTCCTTCGAGGGCCAAGACGAAGTCTATCATCTCGTTCAGCTTAAAAGCTTGAATCTTGCCAAGGTTTGTGAGTACGTAGCCCTTTTCGGCTCTGTCTACCAGGTCCGAATCTATCAGCCCCTTGATGGCGTGCAGAATCGTCGTATTTCTGATGCCCATCTCCTTCTCCAGATCGCCGGTACCTTTTGGGCCATCTTTTAGATAAAGGAGGATCTTAGTTCGCACCTTGGAGCGCGTAAAAGATTTCAGCGATTTCTCTGCGATGTCGTACCTATCGGATATCGACATGTTTTAACACACCACCCGTTGGCTCCGAATCAGATTTTTCGGATTTGGGTCTGACACCTTTCAGGTCAAAAGCTCTCTCTAGCAACTCGCCACCCATTCCATGCCTTAAGAAAATATACATAATTGAGGTTTTACGACACCTTCTGGGGCGTAGAGCTTAGTATGATATATATTTATCGGTATTCGCCCCTTTAAAGTTATAACCTGCTTAGCCCTCATCAGAATTGCCCAGGCGGCCAGAGTTTTGCGGGACAAAGACGAAACCATCCCCATCAGAAGCCCATAGAGAGGCAGAGTGCGGCTGCCGGGAATCGAACCCGGGCTACGAGCTTGGGAAGCTCATGTCCTAACCCCTGGACCACAGCCGCTCGGGATGGCCTTGGAGGCCATATCTCATAAAGCTTATGCTTTGGGGTGGGATGAGATGATCTCCTCGAAGGCCGAGATGACCGCCTTCAGATCCTCCCGGGGCAGTTGGTAGCAGCTCAGCTTGAACTGCCTCGTCAGCCCCGGCTTTATCCCGAAGATATCCCTCTTCTTCAGCTCTCGATAGAGGAAATATCGCCCCTTCTTCGCGGTCTTAGATATCTCGTAGAGGACCTGGGACTTAAAGAACATGAGATCGTGGCCGTGGGGCCGGTCCCCCATAAGGTCCATGCCGAGCTTCTCCATTTCCCCTGCAAACCATCGGGCCTTCTCCACCTCTTCGTCCCAGAGCTTTGTCCTCGCGACGACGGCGGGAAAGCTCGCCATCATCGTCATGATTCCGGCGCCCCGGAGGGTGCAGCCGAGCATCTCCAGCTCCTTATTGGGGACGAGCTTCGACCTTCTGAATATCCTCGATCCCAGCTCCTCGGTGGCGCCGATGACCCCTATGGGCCCCGACGAAGCCATCGACTTGTGGCCGCTTCCTATGATCACGTCCGCGCCAAGGCTCTTCGCGCCGACGGGCATCCTCCCCACCGAATAGGCGCCGTTGACGACCAGAGGGACGGCCTCATCATGGCAGATCTCCGAGACCGCCTTCGGCTCCACCAAGTTGCCGTAGTTCCCGTCCGGATATGTGAGGACGGCCATCCCCACCCTCTCGCCTCGCCCCCTCACCCTCTCCATCGCCTCCTGGTAACCCTGGGGGTCTACCCTATAATGGGGCCCTTCGCTGGCGGGGACCAGCTCCACCTTCAGCCCCGCGAGCTCCGCGGCGAGGTGAGTGGTATAGTGAGCGTTTCCGTCTGCCACCACCGTCTCCCCCGCGCCGCAGAGGGCGTGCATGGCGGCGAAGATCCCCTCTCTCGCCCCGTGGGTTATCCTGACCTGGTCGGCCTCGAGAAACTCAGGGAGGGCCTGGTGGACGAACTCTTTTATCGGCGGGTTCTCGATCCCCTCCAGAGATCCGGTGCAGAAGTCGCAGACTGAGTAGCCGTCGGCCCAATCCATCATAGCCACTCTCGCCTCCGGGGTGAGAACTCCCCCCCGCTGGAGGGGGTCGATGTTTATCGCTCCTGCAGTGCTCCTCTTCAGGCATCTGAACTTATCGAGGTTGTCAAGCATCTCTGCTGAGTTTGCAGCCGCCTACGGTATAACCCTTGCCCTGGATCGGACCGCCTAGCCTTGGAGAAAAGATGATATATCTTCTCAAGAGACCTGGTCATGATGTCAACGGTCATCGGCCATCGAGGCGCCAGGTCGGTCGCCCCGGAGAACACTCTGGGATCGATACGCGCCGCCGAAAGGTGCGGCGCTGATTTCGTGGAGGTGGACGTTCGCCTCTCGAAAGACGGCATTCTGGTGGTGATCCACGACGATTCCGCGGACCGTACCACCGACGGGATGGGGAGGGTGGAGGAGATGACCCTGGAAGAGATCAGGCTCCTGGATGCCGGGTCGGGGGAGAGGATCCCCACCCTCTGCGAGGCGGCAGACCTCGCCGAAGAGCTGGACCTGGGGATCGTCGTCGAGATGAAGGAGGAGGGGCTCGAAGATCTGGTGGTCAGGGAGGTTGAAGGAAGGAGGGCGATGGTCACCTCCTTCTTCCATGAATCGGTCCGCGAGATCAAGGAGCTGGGAGACATAAGGACCGGGATCATCATATCATCCCTCCCCATAAGCCCTGTAGATCTCGCCCTCGAGGCGGAGGCAGAGGCCATATTCCCGAGGTTGACGAACCCCAACCTCTTCAAGAAGGCCCACCGGGAGGGGATCGAGGTCTATCCCTGGACCGTAAACGATCCGGATCAGGTCCGCTGGCTGAGGAGGCTTGGTGCCGACGGCATCGTCACCGACGACCCCTGCACGATCCGGAAGGCCGCCGACGAGCCGATCACCAACATCGATGCCGGCGAGTGCCAGTACTACCCCTGCCATCACTTCGAAGGGCAGGACTGCACCCACTGCTTCTGCCCCCTCTACCCCTGCAGAGACCCCGAGCTCGGCAAGTTCATCAAGACTAAGAGGGGAAAGAGGCTCTGGTCCTGCGTCGACTGCGCCCTCGTTCACAGGCCGACGGTCGCTCGATACCTCAGCGAGCACCCCGAAGCGACGGCCGAAGAGCTGAAGCGGGTGGACCGGGGCGGAGACGACGCATCATGAAAAACTCCCAATTCCGCCCATATTGGAGTGCAGCCCAAAATTCGCCCCTCGATGGAGGGTCGGCCATCTAGACGGAAAGATTTATGCACGTCCGGTAGTATAAGGCCGGTATTATGAGAAGAATTCTGGTAATCATGGTTGCGGCTCTAGCCCTATTGCAGGCGTGGTCTGTAATAGGGCAGGAGACTCAAGACTACCTAGTCCTGGGTTCTGATATGGACGCCCCGGAGGGCCTCCTGGACTTCTTGAACGACACCGTCAATGATACTGTGAACGATACGGTCAATGATACTGTGAACGACACGGCCGCCGCGCCCCTGGTAGACACTAACCTCTCGACGACGAGCAGCCAGGGCGCTTTCCTCGACCTGCCCGTAAACGAGAGCCTCATCGACACCAACCTATCACTGACCAGCAGCCAGGGCGCTTTCCTCGACCTGCCTGTAAATGAGAGCCTCATCGACACCACCGCCCCGGGTACCATCGGTCAGAGAGAGTTCCTTCTAGGCCAACCGGTGGAGGCCCCTGAACCGTTCTACAAGAAAGGTCAGATGATGGGCACCTAAATCTGATAGAAGTTAAGATTTAGATGGGGATGATCGGTCGGGTCACCCCCAAACCGACTCCAGGTGGCGTCGCTCCCTTATCAAAACCCCGACCTTGTCGTCCTTTGACAAGGTCGAGGGGAATTTCTTATCGTCCAGCTCCAGGGTCAGGGGACCGCCGTACCCGAGATCTCTGAGGGTGGTCAGGACCTCGTCGACTGATCCTTCCGTCGCGGGAAGGTGTCGAACCCCGTTTATGGTGGTGCTGACGTGGACGTTCGCGATCCGGTCTATGAAGGTCTCCGCGAAGGAGACGGCCCTGGAGATGGGGGGGACGGCGTGGGATATGTCCAGGGTCATTCCCAGGAGGGGAAACTCATCGAGGAAACGGCCCATCTCCTCGGGCTCTGCGCAGATATTCCATGGGACTGGTTCGAGATTTTCCAGAGCCAGATCTACGCCCTTCTCCTCCCCTCGATCGATGGAGGCTTTCAGATAGCGGCGGAGCTTCTCGCGCTCTGCCTCTCTTGGGGGCCGCCTCGCCGTCCTCCTCCCGGGATGGATCGTAACCACCCTCGCGGCCAGAACCTCAGCCAGATCGATGGCCCAGAGGGACTCATCGAGAGCAGCCCTGCAGACGAGGTCGTTGTAGGAGGTGGGGTTCAGGTCCATGACGGGGGCGTGAAGGGTAGTCTTAAGCCCCTTGAAGGCCCGACGGACCTCCTCCGCCCCCTCCTCAAGCCGCCCCCCCTCCCAGTACCAGGGGGTTTCGACCCAGAACTCCACTCCTTCGAGGCCAGCTCCGGCGATCACCTCCGCCATCCCTTCAGGATCCAGATCCCAGAGGAACATCGAAGATACCGATACCGTCGCCGCGGTTCACCCCTCCAGCTCTTCTATCATCCTCTCGATCCTCTCCAGCCGCTCCAACTGGACTTCCATCCTCCGGAGGAGGACCGGGGGAGCCTCCGCGGCGGCGGTGCACTGGTCGGTCCAGCCATCCACCTCCTTCATGACGCTCCCGATGATCTCCTCAAACTCCGCCTTAAGCTTGCCCTCATCCCGGAGCCGGTCCAAACCGTCCCTGATCCCGTCCTGGATCTGGGCTAAGTTCAAAAGCACGAGGTTCAGCTCCGCTTCCCTTCGAGCCCGGTCCAACTTTCCACCAACCTCTCTTCCCATACCATCTCCACCTTTCGGATCCCGGGACCGAAGGCGCTCCATCTCACCATCTCCAGAGAAGGGCCGTCAGACCCCAGCCCTGCGAAGATGGCCCGCGAGTTTCGAGCGGCGCCTTCACCCCGAGCCGAGCTTCACTATCGCCTCTGCCAGGTCCCCAGCGGACTCCTTGAGGGCAGCCCTCGCCTCTTCGGGGCTGCATCCGGTCTGGGCGACGACGAGGTCGACATCGGCGTCGGGTATCGACACCTCCCGATCCCTCTCCTGGGGGGTGCCCACCACCTGGTACGACCGATTGCCCTGGGCGTCCATCACCGTTACGGATGCGTCCAAAAAGAAGATCTCCCGGTCTTTGGTCCTGATCGTCACCTCTTCGACCCCCTCGATCTCCTCGATGTTGATCCCCATCTGCTTCATCATCTGCTTCATCTTCTTGGGGCTTACCCCCTTGCCACCGATCCCTGGAAACATGCTCCATCCATGATGAGCCATCCGTTGTAAATCTATCTCCTCGCCCTTCCGATCCGTCCCACCTCAGGGCCGACGGATCCGATGAGGGGCTGAGGGGCCAGTCTCGTCGAATTGGGCAAAAAAAGCGATAGATCCTTATCCATAGTCGTGAAAAATTTTGAATTAAGCGAAAAATTATAATGTTTAATGATAAAGATTTTCCTAAAAAAGGAAAAGACTATATCCAATGCCGTAGCGACAGCTGGAGTCGAATCTTTCGGCCTTAGAACAAATGGAGGAGGGAATTGATATGGCCACAGAAAAGGGTGGTGAAAGGGCCAAGGACATAATGCGCCTTGGACCCGTAGACTTGAAGGACGCCACTTCAAACCCGGCGCCCCTCGGTCTGATGGGCTTCGGGATGACGACGGTTCTCCTGAACATGCACAACGCTGGCTGGTTCGCTCTTGGGTCCATGATCCTGGCCATGGGGATATTCTACGGCGGGATCGCCCAGATCATCGCAGGGATAATGGAGTGGAAGAAGGGGAACACCTTCGGAACCACGGCCTTTACATCTTATGGCCTCTTCTGGCTTACGCTGGTATTCCTGCTGTTGATGCCCCAATTTGGATGGTGGGAAGCACCCGAGAATAACGCCATGATAGCCTACTTCTTCATGTGGGGGCTCTTCACACTCTACATGTTCATAGGAACTCTGAGGCTGAACAGAGCTCTGCAGGTGGTATTCTTCACGCTGACGATCCTATTCTTCCTTCTGGCCATCAGAGACTACACCGGCAGCGCCACCATCGCGATGATCACCGGATACGAAGGGATCTTCTGCGGTTTTACCGCCATATACGCCGCTTGCGCCCAGGTGCTTAACGAGGTCTACGGCAGAACCGTCCTGCCCCTGGGGCCGGTGAAGCGGATATGAACCTGAGATGAATCGGACGGCATTGAACCTGCTCGTCGACCTCATCTCCTTCATCACTTTTTTGGCGTCGACGGCTTCGGGTCTGGTTCTGTGGTGGGCTCTGCCCGCTGCAGGGGGCGGATTTCGCGGGGGTGGAGCGGCGTTGGCAGGGGAGCTCTTCCTCGGGATATCCCGACCCGAATGGCTCGCCCTCCACCGGATAGCGAGCCTGATCCTCGCGGCCCTCATCCTCCTCCACATAGCCCTTCACTGGCGCTGGATCCGAAATCGTTGGAGGCGAATCCCAGGGATGCCTCCTGTTACGCTAGAGCCCTGAGGGGAGATCACCAAACAGGCCCCTCCATCAGAGGGACAGACTCCCTGGGATCAACACCAAAGAACCTTATATTCTGAGGTACTTTATCATCTCTGGTGTATAGGTCATGATGCATTCTGGAGATAGGATTAAAGGCGGGGACATGCCGACGGACCTGATCGAGAAGGTCGACGGCCTGTTGGATCAGTTCATGGGGATCGTAGACCACATGGTGGAAGAGCAGAAGATCCAGAGGGGGGTCGTCAGGAGCACGAACCCCAGCAGCATCGTAGCGGTCTTGGACAAGGCCACCCTCTACATCCTGGCCCAACACCATGCGGGCTCTCTATCCACAATGTACACGTACCACCCAGATAAGCAGATCTCCGAGCAGAAGGCCCTCAGCAGCGCCCGGTGGGAGTTCGGGTACGAAGACCCCTATATGATAGTTTTTCCCGCCGTGATCCTGGAGGAGAGCGACCGGGCCCGGCGAGATATCCTCCGGGTAATCGCCCTCGCTCACGTCGAGGCGGAGGTGGAGAGGGCGATCAGCCTCATGAGCCTGATGCAGATCAGGCCCCTCTTCGGCCACGCCTCTTACATCGTGGACGATCGGACCGCCTCGGTCCTCCTCCCCCTCACCGATGAGGGGGACGACCTCTACGACGAGGGGTTGAAGCCTGCCCTGGAGGGCGCTGGCCTCATACCCCGGCGGGCCCTCGATTTCGGCGAGGACGAGGAGAAGCTCAAGGCGATTTGGAGGGATATATGCAGGTCCAGGATGGTGGTGGCAGACCTGACGGACTCTGACCCCCTGGTGATGTACGAACTGGGTATCGCCCACGCCGTCGGAAAGGAGTCGCTGATATTGTGCCGGCGGGGCCGATGTCCCCCCTTCCCAAAAAAGCTGATCCATGCCAACATCCTGGAATACGATGGCGGCGAGGACGGGCTGGTGAAGCTGCGGGTGGAATTGGCCGAGGTTCTCCATCAGATGATAAACCCGGTGATGGGCTCGGATTGAGCATGTAAAAAGGATCGGGGCGGGAGCCGCTCCCGCCCTGAGCCCACCTTACTGCAAAACTACATCTTCTAAGACCGTCAGATCGGAGGGGTCTTGCAACCCTTATCCATCAGGAGGTAGACCTCCGCGAACTCGGTGTTCACCTTTACCACCTCGTCGTTGAACCCCTTGAGGCCCACAGGGACGGGGCCGAGTTCATCTGCCTTCTCCTGAGAGTCGACGACGGATCCTGGGGGGACGAAGCTTCCGTCCGGGAGCTTCACCCCCACCACCAGGGCGAGGTGGCCGACGAAGCACTTATTCCCCAGGGTCGAGGCGTGGACGACGGCGTTGAAGCCTACGAAGCTTCCGTCTCCGACCTCCAGAGGGCCGTGGACGACGGCGCCGTGGGCGATGGAGACCCTCCGCCCCAGCTTTATGCTCGTACCCTCAAGGCCGTGGAATACGGCGCCGTCCTGGACGTTGGACTCGTCGCCGATGACGATCGGCGTCGCCTCGTCAGCCCGGACGGAGGCGCCGGGTCCGATGTAGACTCGCTCTCCGATCCTGACGTCTCCGATGACGGTGGCGGCAGGGTCGACATAAGCGGTGCTGGCGATGGTGGGAATCGATTCGACATCGTTCCAGCTGCATCTTGGATTTGCTTTCTTCATCCAAACTCACCTTCCCCTAAGACCTACCTTCTAAGATAAAAGCCATTATGATCATCGACCATGTTGTTCGTCTCGATGGTGGTGATAATTACAAAGTTGGTGGAAAGGTAATAATATATATTTTTCATCATTTGAGATTCTCCACCTATGGTAAAGGTGGTTATAGGTCCATGAACACGGCTTCATGAGACGTTTTTGCACCTTTAGAGGGATCGATATTTGGCATGCATAATGTATAATCGGAATATTTGGCGGTAATTTTAAATAGGTTCGGAGCACGTAAAAACTAGTCCATTAAATCTTTGAGACGATATCCTCGGGAGGGAGAATAGATCTCGATCAGATTTTGCGTGGCGGCGTATAGTCTCTAAAACCGCATGAAAATATTAGTTATGTGTGAGTTTTGGGTGTGGAACCTATGAGTGATGATGTGAAAATATATGGAATGGAACCCGAAAAGGGGAGATGGATGCTGGTATTTTTGGGCATGGTCATCAACCTATGCCTCGGCAGCATCTACTCTTGGAGCGTCTTCGTAGGGCCTCTGACTGAGTTCTTCTCTGGAATGGGAGAGACGGTCACCGCTAGCCAAATCCTAACACCTTTCTCGATATTCCTTGCATTTTTCGCGTTGGCGATGCCCGTGACCGGGAAGTACATAGAAATATACGGCCCCAGAAAGATTACGCTCGTCGGAGGCGTTCTCTGCGGCCTGGGATGGTTCCTCGCCTCCATGGCCACCTCTGTGACCTGGCTCTACGTTGCCTACGGAGTCATCGGCGGCCTTGGGGTCGGGATAGCCTATGGATGCCCTGTGGCGGTGGCTGCAAGGTGGTTCCCTGACAGGCGCGGCCTCGCCGTGGGCCTTACCCTCCTGGGGTTCGGCTTCTCAGCCCTCCTGACAGCGAACATAGCCGGTTATCTCATCGGCACCACCGGCGTCATGAACACCTTCAGGGTGTTCGGGATCGCCTTCGTTATAATAATCGCCGTCCTTTCGATGCCTCTCGTATTCCCGCCCTCCGGCTGGAAGCCCCGAGGCTGGACACCGCCAGCTCCAAAGCCCGGAGCTCACGTAACTTGCGAATGTAACCGTGAGGAGATGCTCAAGTCGAAGGGGTTCTATGGGCTCTGGATCTGCTACTTCATAGGATGCCTCGCGGGCCTCATGGCCATATCCATATCCAAGCCCGTGGGAACTGAGGTGGTCCAGATTGAGGCCGGCCTTGCCACCTTCCTGGTGGGCTTCTTCGCCATCTTCAACGGCGGCGGTCGGCCGGTATTCGGCAGCCTCACCGACAAGCTCACCCCCAGGAACGCGGCGGTTCTATCTTTCGTATTGATAGCCATCGCGTCGGTGATGATGATGATGGCAGCGGCTCCTGGGAGCACAGGAACCTACGTATACATCATCAGCTTCGCCCTCCTCTGGGGCTGTCTCGGCGGCTGGCTAGCCATAGCCCCCACCGCCACTGCGAGCTTCTTCGGGACATGCGACTATCCCCGATGCTACGGCGTCGTCTTCCTCGCCTACGGTGCTGGAGCCATCGCGGGCCCCAGGCTCGCAGGATATGTCCACGACACCACCGGCAGCTACACCGGCGTATTCTATCCTGTCTTGATACTCGCCGTGATAGGGATCGTCGTGGCCTTCCTCCTGATGAAGCCCCCCGTGGCGAAGGAGTGACCTATTCGATCAAAGGAACCGGAGTCGGTCCATACAGTCAGATGGCTGGAGGTCAGGGGGGGGAGAAAACGGCGCCCACCCCCGAACCCTTCGGAGATATGGCCACCGGTTCCGTCGATCTTTTTTCCCTTTTTTCACGGACTTTCTCAGGATTGCCTCGGCGGTCCGTCTCGCACCCTTCCTCAAGGGCTCCAAACATCTTAAATAAAACTCCTCCATGGTATATCCCATGTTCAAGCTCGGAGAATACGGCGAGGAGGAGGCTTCAACGATCGCCGACCAGCTCAAAGAGGCTGGCGTTAAGGTCGATCTGAAACCGTCGATATCTGCCATCATGGAGAGCGCCGTCTACATGGAGGGGAGGGCAAGCCAGCTGAGGGAGCGGATCGATGATTTCACAGTTTACGATCGGTACATTGGGGCCATCAAAGCCGCCCTCGCCGAGGGGGTCGAGGCCGAGGAGTTCGCAGATCGGTACATCTCCATCCTGGACCCTTCCTGGAAGGGGAAGATCGCCGAGATGGCCCAGTTCATGGAAGAAGGCTCTATCGCCACAGAAGCCCCTTCCGTCTCCCCTGAGGAGATGATGGAGAGGGCGACCGGCCTTTTGGAGAAGCTCGAGGCGCTCCAATTCCTGGATGCAGCCCTGGAGCTGAACGATATCGACATTGAGGGCGCCGAGGTGGAGCTGGGAGACGACCCGCTCCTCAGGATAATCGTCGATCCCGAAAGTTGCGACCTCGAAGACGAGCTGGTGAGCTCCATTTTGGCGGTCCGTCTCGAGAAGATCGTGGAGATCAAGGTCGACGAACTGACGACGCCTCTCGCCAAGAACGTCGACGACGACTTCGCGATCGAGTACCCCGAGGAGTACTACAAGATCTGCTCGGTTGGGATGACCTTTGAGAGGCTCCTCGAGCCGCCGCAAGGAGCGAATAAGATCGACGTCGATGAATTTCGAGAGCTCCTCCTCTTCGAAGAGGATATGGAGGACTTCACCATGATGGTGGACGGGACGGCGGTGGCCGAGGATATAGCCAGGACCCTGAAGAAGGAGGGGGTCATCAAGATAAAGGGCGATAAGATCGCCTGGAAGAAGTGAGGATACGATAGAAAGGTGGCGATCACCATCTCCAAAAAGCCCTCCTCCAAAGCCGCGAGAGAACCGTCCCCAGAAGAAGAACTGGCAGAGGCGAAGAGGCTCTGCCACCTCCGGTGTGCAAGAGAGTGCGTCAAGATTAAGCGGGAGGGTCTTCACAAAAAGCTCCTGGAAGGCAGGCCCCACTGGTCGGTCCTCAGCCGAGATGAGCAGAATCGGACGATCGACCGGGGCGAGACCGAGCCCTTCGAGATCGCCATACCCCTCCCCGCCAAGGATAGAAGAGACCCGGAGGGGACATCCTGGGGAGCTGACCTCTTCTGGGAGAGGTTTCGGTGCACCGGCTGCGGAAGGTGCTGTTATACCCCAGGGGCGGGGCTCTACCTTGAAAGAGAGGATATGGACCGGATATGCCGCCACCTCGAATGGCCGGCGGAGAGGCTCAAGGCCCTTTGCAGGTATGACGAGGGCCTGAAGGCGTGGGCCCTCAAACAGCCCTGCCCCTTCTACGATCCCGAGGAAGGGTGCACCATATATCCCGCAAGGCCCAAGACCTGCACCCGCTACCCCCTCCACCCGCCCCTCCAGGAGATGCCTTACCACTTAGCCGTCGACGCCTTCTGCCCCGCAGCGAGGGAGTTTGCAAAGGAGACCCTGGGGTGGTGGATCGTCTGCGAGACGAACTGGGTCCGTATTCTGAGGGATATGGATGAGGGAAGAAAATTCTAATATTGAGCAAGGGAGGCCCCATGTCACCCATCGATTTTCTTATCCTGGGAGCCGTAATCGGTTCCAACAACCTCGCAGTGGCTCTGGCCCTGGGGGCACTGGGGCAGGCGCATCGCCGCTTCCGGGTGATGCTCGTCTTCGGCCTCTTCGAATTTTTCGTGCCTCTCCTCGGCATATGGCTGGGCTCGACCATCGCGGAGATGATCGGCCTTCACACGAACCTGGTGGGCGCGTTGCTCCTGGTGGGTTTGGGTCTGCCAACGGCGATCGGCGGCCTCCATCATCAAAGCGAGGACGAGGAGCTTTCCAAGGATGAAAAGTTGGCGCGGCGGGTGACTCAATGGCACGGGCTGGTGTTGCTGGCTGCGGGACTGAGCACAGACAATCTGTTGGTGGGTTTCAGCCTCGGCCTGGGCCGGGCCCATCCACTGGCGGTGGCAGGAACCATCGCATCCTTCTCGGTGCTATTCACCTGGGTGGGGATACAGCTCGGTCGAGAGTATCGCCGCAACTGGGAGCGGGCGGCGAAGGTCGTCGCTGGAGGACTGCTGGTGGGGCTGGGGGTGGCATGTGGGCTGGGCAGGCTCTGAATTGAGACGATCGAGGGGGTCAGAAGATCTCTCTATCGACCATCTCATCCACGATCTCGCAGAACCCCGGACCGAACTCCAACTCTGAGACGTAGTCGGACTCCGCCTTAAGCTCCGGGACCCCATTCCCGACGGACGCCCGAAACCCTGCGACCCTGAACATGGGCAGGTCGCTCTTGCTGTCGCCGACGGCGGCCACCTCCTCCCGCGTGAGGCCCCGCCGGCCCATCACCTCAGATAGGGCACGTCCCTTGTCCACCTTCCGATCTTTTATGTGGACGGCAAAGCCGCTGTCGACGAGATCGGCTGGGATGTCCCAGCCCTCCAGGAGGGATCCTGCCTCTTCAACGTCGAATCCGGAATCGACGACGAGATCGGTGATCCTGTACCGGGAGTCCTTCTTCTTTAAGGGGTAGACCTCTTTGAGCCGAAGGTACGCCTCCTGACAGATTGCAGGATCGGATAAGAGCTCCATCTCCCCCTCCCCCCAGGAGACGACGCCTCCGTTCTCGGCGATGAAGGTCTTGGAGGTCCCCAGGAGGACCGCCGCCGCCCGGGTGAAACAGTGGACGTTTCCCGTCACCAGGATAACCTCGGCGAGGGAGTTGAGCCTTCTGACCGCCACCACCGCCTCCGGGGATAGGAGCCTTTCATCGTCGGTGATCGTCCCGTCGATATCGATGGCCACGACCCGGATCAATCGAGCAACCCCGCAGTGGTCACCGAGAAGACCGCTTCGCCGTCGGGGAGGTTCGGCGAGTCCACCAGCCTTGCGATCCTCTTATCGCCCTTGGACTTTCGCAGATATATCCTGAAGGTGGCGGTGTGGCCGACGATGTGCCCTCCCACCGGCTTTGTGGGGTCGCCGAAGAAGGCGTCGGGCTTCGCCATCACCTGGTTTGTCACCAGGACTACGGCGTTGTTCAGGTCTGCAAAGCGCATCAGGGTATGGAGGTGCTTGTTGAGCTTCTGCTGCCGATCGGCGAGAGTTCCCCTCCCGACGTACTCGGCCCGAAAGTGGGCGGTGAGGGAGTCGACGATGAGGAGCCTCACCGGCTTTCCAGACTTTTTGAGCTTCTCGGCTAGGTCGAGGGCGCTCTCGGCGAGGAGGATCTGATGGTTGGAGTTGAAGGCTCTCGCGACGTGGATGTTCTTCAGAAACTCCTCGGGGTCCCATGGACGGTCCGGATCGGGGGACGGGGAGAGCCCCTCCACCATCTGGATGATCCTCTCGGGCCTGAAGGTGTTCTCGGTATCGATTATTATGACGGAGCCGTCGAGACCGCCCAATTCTCCTGACAGTTGGACGTTCACCGCCACCTGGTGGGCCACCTGAGTCTTCCCGGATCCGAACTCGCCGTAGAGCTCCACGATCGACTGGGTCTCAAACCCACCCCCCATAAGGGCGTTGAAGGTCTCGCTGCCCGTCGTCACCTTCCCGACGAGCTTTCTCCTCTCCATCACCATGTCGCCGGTCTCAAACCCCCCGATATCCGCCGCCTCCCTGGCAGAGGCGATGATCTTTGCGGCCGTCGACTCCCCGACGTCGGCACATGCCGCTAGCTGCGCCGGAGACGCCACCGCCAGCGCCTCGACGCTGGCAAACCCCGCCTCCCTCAGCTTCTCCGCCGTGGCAGGGCCCACCCCGGAGAGATCTTCAAGTAATATCTCAGCCATACTTCACCAATCCCAGATTGGATCTATTGCTATTGAACCGTCCCGACCTTAACCCCTTTACTCGGGCGGGGCGAAAGTAACCTTCGTCCTCCAACCGCAGGCGACCTCCAGCTCGCCGTTCCATCCCACCTTCGCACTGCAGTCGAAGAGCTCGATCCGGGATCCGAGGTCGATCCCCTCGATGAGCCGGACGTGGTCGTCCCAGAGGGAGACCTTCACCCTCCCCGTATCGTCGGAGATGTAGATGTTGGCGACCCTCCCGATGGTCCCGTCGTCCCTGCCGAACTCCCGGACCTCTCCGAGGCCTGAAACGAACCCGGATATGCTGTATATCGATCCCGCCTCCATCTCCGAGATGGCGGTGATCTTCTCATGAAACTCGATCAGTTCATCGCTCCGTCTCAACGCCGAGTAGCCCCCCGCCTGGATCTCCACCTGGCCGTACCTCTCCCGGGAGATGGCGTTCACGACCTCCAGGGTCTCCCCCTCTTCGATCTCCATCTCTGCCTTCTCGTTCCAGAGGGTCAGCCTGATCTTCCCGGTATCGTCGCCGAGGGTGACGGACCGGACGAGGCCCACGGTTCCGTCCCGCCGGGTGAACTCCCGGACCTCACCGGGGTCGACGACCTTCCCGAGGACGGTGATCTCCCCCATGTCCGCCCTTATCTCAGAGATCTTGTAAGCCTCGACCCTCGGCTCTATCTCCGCCTCCACCTCCTCGAGCCCCCCACGGTCCAACGTCACCTCAGTCCCGAAGTACCCCTCCCGGGTGAAGCCCCTCACCCTGAAGGTCTGGCCGACGGCTATCTCTCCTTTCGTCACCGGCTCCACGAGCTCGTCCCAGAGGACGATCCGAACGGTCCCGGTCTCGTCGCCGACGGCGAGGTTCGCCACCCTCCCCAAAGACCCATCGCCCCTGGGAAACTCGTGGACCGCCGAGATGGATACTACTTTGCCGAGGAAGTTGACCTTCCCGGTCTCAGGCCTTATAGAGGCGACCTTCAGCTCCACCTCGCCGAACTCCCGGGCGACGAGCATCGCCGCAGTCCTCCGGTCGCAGAGCTCCCCCATCAACGAGACCTTCTCTTCGACCCGGGCTTCAAACTCCTGGGGCGAGATCTGACCCGATATCTGGTCGTAGATATCGCCAATCTCCCGGTCCATGAGATCCTCCTTCAGGCCTTCTCCGCCGGAGCCGTCTTCCTGGAGACCTCCCGAAGGTAAGGGGCATCGCACCTGGATATGAATAGGTCGCAGACCTCTTCGGGGTCGCCGTCCGCCAAGACCGCCCCCGCGTCGATGAGGACCGCCCTGTGGGAAATCTCCCGGACGAAGTCGACGTGGTGGCTTACGAGGAGGATGGTGGTACCGAACTCGGTGTTGATCCTCTTTATGGCGTTGGAGACCTCCCGGAGGGTTATGGGATCTATGTCGCCGAAAGGCTCGTCGAGGATGAGGATCTTGGGGTTTGACGCCAGGACGAGGGCGAGGGAGACCCTCACCTTCTCGCCGCCGCTCAGCTCGGAGGGGTACTTGTCCAGGACCGAGATTTCCAGGTCCATGACCTCGAATATCGGCTCTGCGTACCTCCTCGCCTCCGTCGCAGGAAACCTTGGGAAGAGCTCTTCGAAGACGCCGGTGGTGAGGCCCAGCTTCTCCAAGACCCCTTTTGCGTCATCCTCCGTCATGTCGGTGAGGGAGTAGATGACGTCCAGGACCTTATCGCTGATCCCCAGCTCCTCGGCCACCTTCCGGGCGTGATCGATGACGTCCTGCCCCTTAACCCCCATCTTGTAGCCGATCTGCTCCAGGACCGTCTCCCGGGGCATCAGGGCGAACTCCTGATACATTATTCCGAGGTTTCTTCTAACCTCCATCCTATCCCGGGAGTACTCCACCATGTCGACCCAGCCATCTCCGAGCCGGTAGAAGACGGACCCTTCGTCGGGTTTGGCTATCCCCTGGACGATCTTCAGGAGGGTCGTCTTACCCGAGCCGCTGGCTCCTATCAAAGAGGTGATCTCCCCCTCCCTTATATCCAGGTTAAGATCCTCGATCCTGAGGACCTCGCCGGTCCCTACAAGGTAGTTCCTCTTCCTCAGGTCCACCACCCTTATGGCAGGGGGGGAGTCGTGCCTGGGGACGAGGGGGTCTGCCTCGCCTATGAGGGAGAGGAACCGCTCCAAAACCCCATCCGTATCGCCTTCGTCCCGAATCTCGCCCTGGTCGAGCCAGATGAGCCTATCCGCCAGGTACCGATGGACCTCCGGGAGGTGGGAGACGACTAGGGTGGTGATCCCCAGCTCTCTGTTGACGTTCTTGATGGCGTCGAGGACCTCCTGCTTGGTCGCGGGGCAAGCCATCGTCGCCGGCTCGTCCAGGAGGAGGACCTTCGGCTTTTTGGCGAGCTGCCTTGCTATCAAGAGCCTCTGCTTCTCGCCGCCGCTGAGGATGGTGGCGAGCTGCTTTGCCTTCTTCTCGAGCCCCACCACCTTCAGATACTCCATCGCCTCTGACATCACCTCATCGTAGCCGAGGTCGTACTCTGTGGGGATCATCTCGTAGCCGGTCTTCCGGGAGTAGACCCGCTTCACCACATTGTTCAGGGCGGACTCGGTCCAGAGGCCGAAGTCCCTCTGGAGGTGGATGGCGGTGATCTGCCTCTGAGCCCTCACCGTATCGGGATCCGATTCTGGCGTTATCACTAGGCCGTCTATCTCGACCCTTCCGGTGTCGAAGCTCTCGACGCCCCGGAGGATCTTCATGAGGGTGCTCTTGCCGCTCCCGCTCTTCCCCACGATCCCTAGGATCTCTCCATCTCTGGCGGTGAAGCTGACGCCCTTCAGGGCCTCCACCTGGCGGTCTTTGAGATGGTAGACTTTGTATAAGTTCTCAACCTGGAGCAATATCATGACCTCCTATCTCTTGTCATAAAGCGAATCTATATTTGTATGTGTATTTTTTGAATATTCATCTGGCGCCGCCTTAACTCTGCCGCATCCAGACTATTATCGCATCTCTATATCGCATCTCTATATCGCATCTCTATATCGCATCTCTATATCGCATCTCTATATCGCATCTCTATATCGCATCTCTATATCGCATCTCTATATCGCATCTCGACGATCTCTCCCTTTCGGGATCGGATCGGTCGAGGAGGCCTGCCTCGCCGATCCCGGCGAAGTCAGCGGATCTTCGTCCCGGGAGGGGTCTTCGTCTCCGGCACCAGGAGGACGGCAGACCCCTCAAGATCTGCGGCCAGGAGCATCCCCCGGGACTCGACGCCGAAGAGCTTGGCGGGCTCGAGGTTGGCGAGGACGACGATATTTCTGCCCACCAGATCTTCGGGTCGGTGGGTCTTTGCGATCCCCGCCACAATCTGCCTCTCTTCAGACCCGATCTCGACGATGAGACGGAGGAGCTTCTCTGAACCCTTGATCGGCTCGGCCTCTTTGACCGCAGCGGTTCTGATGTCGAGACGTTGGAACTCTTCAAACTTTATGGTCGTCATCTTCTCTTCACCCTTCTTCTCCTTCTTCGCCTCCAGGGCTGCTACCCTATCCTTGAATATATCTTCGAGGTCCGATACCATCGAGTCGTCGATCTTCTCGAAGACGTGCTCGGGGACCCCAAGCTTCCTCCCCTCCTCTACGGGGACGAGGGCGTCGTCGAATTGGGCCCAAGCCGCGGTCCCCGAAAGCCCCAGCTGCCTCCAGGCCGACTCCATCTTTTCGGGCATCACCGGCGAGAAGAGGATCGCCAGGGCCTTGGCGATCTGCATGCAGTTTCTCAATACAGCGCCGCACCTCTCCCTATCGGATTTGGCCAGCTTCCACGGCTCGTGGGACTGGAAGTAAACGTTCCCGAAGTCTGCGAGGGCCATGGCGCCGTCGGCGAACTTCTTGAACTCGTACACCTCCAGGGCCGCCTTCGCCTCGGCTATGGCAGCCTCGATCTTCTCCGTCACCTCCGGGTCGAGGTCGCCCGCGGGGACGGACCGGTCGAAGTTCTTGGCGGTGAAGGTGACGGCCCGGTTGACGAAGTTGCCGAGGGCCCCCACCAGCTCTCCGTTCACCTTCTCGGCGAAGATCTTCCAGGAGAAGTTCAGCTCTTTGGTGTGGGAGGTGTAGGAGGCGAGGTAGTAGCGGAGGAGGTCGGGATGGAGCCCCTTCTCCAGATAGTCGTCGATCACCCATACGACGTACCCCCTGCTCTTAGAGAAGGTCTTGTTGTCGATCTTGAGCATCCCGCTCGCCACAACGGCGCTGGGGAGGGTGTAGCCCGCCCCCTTCAGCATCGCCGGCCAGAAGATGCAGTGGTGGTAGACGATGTCGCCTCCGATGAAGTGGACGATCCGGGACGGACTCCTCCAGTACCTCTCAAAGTCGCCCTCGGCCCGGAGGGCCCACTCCTCGGTGAAGGATATGTAGCCGATGGGAGCGTCCACCCAGACGTAGACGACGAGATCATCGTGCCCGGGAAACTTCACCCCCCAGTCGAGGTTTCGGGTGATGCACCAGTCTTTCAGCTCCTGTTTGACCCACTCCAGGGCGTAGTTTCTGGCGTTCGCCGTCCCCCCGAGTTCCTGTAGGAAATCGACGAGAAAGTCCCTGAACGCCGATAGCTGGAAGAAGTAGTGCTTCTGAGTACGGTATCCGGCCTTGCTCCCGCAGACCTTGCAGAGGGGGTCGGCGATCTCCCCCGGCTCCAGGTGGCGGCCGCACCCCTGGTCGCACTCGTCGCCCCTGGCGGGGGAACCGCAGTAAGGGCAGGTCCCCTCGACGTATCTATCGGGGAGGAAACGGTCGCAAGATGGGCAGTAGGCCAGCTGGATCTCCTGGGGGTAGACGTAACCCTCCTCCATCAGGGCCTCTACGAGGAAGCGGGTACGGCGGTGGTTGGAGGGATCATCGGTATTTCCGAAGTAGTCGAACTCCACCTCCATCCGCCGAAAGACGTCGTCGAAGTGGTGGTGGTATAGGGCGACGAGCTCTGTGGGGGTCGTACCCCTCTCCTCGGCGTTGACGACTATGGGGGTCCCGTGAGAGTCGGAGCCGCAGATGAAGAGGGGATCTTTTCCTAATTTCTTCAGACCCCGGACATATATGTCGGCGGGGACGTAGGTCCTGAGGTGGCCGATGTGACAGGGGCCGTTGGCGTAGGGAAGTCCACAGGTTACGAGTATGGGAAGGTCGGATGGAGCCAAATCAGAACACCTGGCGTGGCTATGGGAAACCTCCCAGATATACGTTTCCCATATCAAAAACGGAACGGACGTCGCGGAGGTGGACGCCCCAGTCGGCCCGGCGGGTTGGGGAGGTGGCGGCACCGTCCGCCCTCACTCCCCCTTCAGCCCTTCTCCCTCCGGCTCCGCGCCGGGCTTGGGGCCAGGGAAGGAGGAAAGATACATATATGCCCAATCAGAAGAAGGGCTAGAGATTGCTATCGATGTTATCCGAATGCGAATATCTCCGCCAAAAGTCATCACGCTTCTGATGGGTCGGTCTCCGATATCTTCGTCTCCAACCGGGTCATCAAATCCCCAAATTGAAAGAGGCAGAGCGGGCCGAAGAGGGATGGGAATGGACGATAGAGAATCGGTGAAGCTGGTCAGGGCATTTGCAAGTTCAGAGTTGAGGATGAACATCCTCCTATGTTTAAAAAATGAGAGTAAAGATATAAAAGACTTGCAGCAGGAGCTGGGTGGGAGAAACACCACCATCCTCCACGCCCTCAAGGATATGAGCGATTCTAATCTTGTGGCAAGAGATCGGGATGGTTATAAGCTGACCAACCTCGGAAAGATCAAAGCCCACCTCCTCTCGGAGATCCTCAGGACCTTAAACGGCCTGGAGGAGAGACCGGGCTACTGGCTGAACCACGACATAAGCGGCATACCTCCAATGCTCCTTGAAAGGATCGGCATGCTCCTTCAGTCGGAGATCATATGCTCAGACCCCTCGAAGCCCTTGAAGTGCTACGAGACGCTGGAATCGATGCTGGCAAGATCGAAGAGCATCCGCGCCATTCTTCCGGTACTGATATTCCCGAAAGGGTCGGATGCTTTCATAAACGCTCTCAGAAGAGGCAGCGGCTTAGATCTCTTGCTGACCGAGGAAGTGACGGGTTTTCTCGTCAACGCTGATGGGGTCTTGGATCTCGAGTTTAAGAAGTGCTTCAAATTCGATAACTTCAGGCTCCGTCTATGCCGAGACGGGATGAAGCTCGCCTTGGTGGTCACGGAGTCCTTCGTCTACCTGGGGCTCTTTCGAGAAGACGGCGTCTACGATATCGCATCGGCGACCATCTATATCGGAGAATGCGCCGTGACCTGGGGGACGCAGCTCTTCGAATATTACGCCGATGGATCCGTGGGCCTCGACGAGGAGCAGCTGTTGGAGATGGCGTCATCCCAGAGGCGGCTGGCTGCCGCCGGCACGGGGGATAACGGCCAGTTTGATGGAGAAGACCCCCCTCTGGACGGGTCGGAGGCGATAATCCTCGTCGAGGACGACGTCGGCCATGCGTCCCTCATCCGCCGCATCTTCGAGGAGTGCGGTCCGAGAAGAGAGTTCCATCACCTGGCGAACCTTCGAGATGCGTTGAGGTGGATCGAGGAGAACAGGGGCCGAACTTTTCTGGTGATAGCAGACTACCTCCTCCCGGACGGCTGCGGCCTCGACCTCACGGGGAATGCGGAACGTCCCCAGGAGGTCGGCTTCCCTCTGGTGATCCTCACCGGGTACGGCTCGGAGAAGATAGCCGTTGCTGCCTTCAAGTCCGGTGCTATGGATTACGTCATAAAAGATGCTGAGAGCATGCAGAAGCTTCCGGAGATCGCAAGGGAGGCCCTTCATAAGTGGCGCAAGAGGGCGAGGCGGGACGCAGCCGGTGAGGGACTGAAGAGCCTCGATACGGAGGAGGCGTCCCCTCTCAAGACCTGAGCCTCTTCAGGCGGGCGGAAGGGTGAAGAGGACTGTCGTCCCTTTCCCCTCCCCCGGATCCACCCAGATCTTCCCTCCGTGGACCTCTATGATCCTCCTGACTATAGCAAGTCCTACGCCGCTCCCCTCCGAATCCGGGTCGAGCTTGTAGAATAGGTCGAAGACCTTCTCTAGCTGAGCGCCCTCGATCCCGATCCCGTTGTCCCGGACGAAGAAGACCCGCTCGCCCCCCACCTTCCGCCACCCAATCTCAATCTCCGGATCGGTCTCGTCCCCCATATACTTGATGCTGTTCTCGACGAGGTTGGTAAGAGCCTCCTCTATCCTCAGCCGGTCAACCCGGACGGCAGGCCAGCTCTCCGAGAGGACGACCTTGATGGGCCTTGCCTTTATCTTATCGGATAGAGCTTCAAGGACCTCCTGGACGGCATCTCCAAAGGAGACCTCCTCCGGCGGATTTGCGACGCGGCCGATCCGGGAGAGCTCCAGGGTGTCTTTGAGGAGGTGGTCCATCTTAAGTGTGGCATCCTCGATCATCCGGAGGTCGGTCTCGATATCATCAAGATCGCCATCGGAGATGTCCTCCCGGAGGAAGCCGATGAACCCCTGGATGGTGACGAGGGGAGATCGAAGGTCGTGGGAGACGGTGTAGACGAACCGCTCCATCTCGGCGTTCTTAGCCTCCACCTCTCCGATCCTCTCCTGGAGCTCGTCCCTAGCCCTCACCAGTTCCGCCCTCGTCCGGGACCGGATGATCTCCCCACCGATGATCCCCGCCACCACCTGGAGGGCCGATATCTCGCTATTGGTCCAGACCCTTTCGGAATGGCAGTCGTCGAAGCCGATGAAGCCCCATAGCCGATCCTCCATGATGATGGGGACGATCAGGATGGAGACGATCCCCTGGGGCTCCAGGTACGCCCTCTCCGATTCGGGGAGATCCTTGACGAGGCCTCTGTAAGGCCTCCCCCTCGAGATCGTCTCATAAAACCGGGATGAATCGGGGAGGTATGGGAGGTTCTGAAGGACGGGGTTGTTTATCTGGGGCTCGACCACCCCTTTCGTCCACTCGTAGCGGTGGCTCATGAGGACCACCCCATCTTCGGTCCGGTTCTCAAAGATGTAGGACCGGTCCGCCTCCACCGCCTCTCCCAGGATCTCGAGGGTGTCGACGATGACGCGGTCGATATCGGAGTTGATGAGGAGGGTGTAGGAGGCTATGGCGGCGGCGGAGAGGAGCATATCCCTTCTGATGAGTTCCATCTCTGCATCTTTCAGATATGTAATGTCCCTTGAGATGCCGCATATCCCCACGATATTTCCCCGGTCGTCTCTCAGGGGAACCTTGATGACGTGAAAGGCTGTCAAGATCCCGTCGAAGGTCTCTCGGGAGACTTCGCCAGCGAAGGGTCTGCCGGAGAAGACCTGGGAGTCCGTCTCACGATTTATAGCCGCCGTTTCGGGGTCGAAGAGGACCTCGTCCCCCTTTCCCAGGATCTCCGAGGCCGGAATCTTGAAGATCCTCTCCATCGCGGGATTGACCTGGACGTACCTGCTCTCCCGGTCTTTGATGAAGATGCAGTCCTGGGCGGAATCGAAGATCGCCTGAAACCTCTCCTCGCTCTCTAAGAGCCTCTGGTTGTAGATCTCAAGGCGATCCAGCATCTCGTTGATCGAATCTGCAAGGGTCGCGAACTCCCCCCACCTCACCAGAGAAATCCGTCCCTTATAAGGCTCCTCGGCCTGTTTTATCTCATCGACGGAGGTGGTGATGACGGCGAGAGGGGATAGGACGAACCGTTCCAGGAAGAGGATTAGCACCCCCCCGAAGGCGAGGCTCGTCAGGATGATCGCCACCACAAGATAACGCATAATCTCCGTCCCCCTCTGGTGGATATCTCTAGGAAGGCAAACCTCCAGGAGGAGGGACTGAGATCCGTATACTTCCCCGATGGTCTTGAAGGCGAGGAGGGTACCGTCGTCCACCGGCCTGATCTGTATGAACGAATCTCGGGATCTGATACCACCCATCTTCGATGGTGTCTGATCAGGATCGACGGGCTCTATCCTCAGGACGCCGTTGATACGCCGACCCAGCTCCTCGACCCTGGCATCGTCGAGGTGGCGACCTACGACGAGGGTGCCGGCGATGGGGCCTTCCCACTGGCTGTCCAGGATGGGGCGGGAGCTTACAATCATCAACATATCGTCGAGGGTGATGATCCCGGCTACATGATCTTCCGGGTGGGAATGGGAGATGAGGTGGTCGCCCTCGGGGAGGCACGGGATGGCCGGGTTATGCCAGGTGGCGTAAACCAGTTCGCCGGAGCTGTTATAAAAGAGCATGAAGCTGACGCCCAGGTTCTTGAAGGTTGCTTCGTTCAGGTTTGCCTGGACGTAATCGTCGTTTCCGTCCGATACGAACTGGCGGGTTTCGTCCCAAGGGGCCCAGTCGCCGCTGATCCTGCCCAGGGCGGCGAGCTCCTCCTGGAGGGCAAAGGCGATGGTCTCGACCTTTAGTCGGACGTCCTCTTCCTCCAGCTCGTCTATGCTTTTCGTCATGAGCAGGATCGTGCCGCCGCTGATGATTGCGATCATGACGAGGATTAGAGCGCCGGTGACAAAAATGGTGATTTTCCGCAGAGTCATGACGCCGCCTCTTGGCCTTCGGGGTTCATCTCTCCTTTACAAGAATGTACCTTCCCTCATTTGGTTCAGGCGGATTTCGGGCGCCGGTACCATTCAAACCAGTAATTTTTTACCTCATCGAGGGTCCTCTGCAGCTCTTCCAGTCGGGGGGGCTTTGTAAGGTAGCCGTTGACCTGGTGGGAGCAGGCCTTCCGCAGATCCTCTCCATTGGTGGAGGTGGTGAGGACGACGACGGGGATCGACCTCAGCCTCTCAGAGCCCTTCATCTCTGAGAGGACCTGATGGCCGTCGACCTTCGGGAGCCGGAGGTCCAGGATCACCAGCCTCGGAAGAGCCGCCTCCTGAGCCTCACGCCTCCGGAGATAGTCCAGCGCCGCCTTCCCGTCCCTCACCCAGTCGATCCTCCCGCCGGAGAGGCCGAGCCGCCCAAAGGACCTCATGATAAGCATGGCGTGAGCATTCTCGTCCTCAACCAGCAGGATCCGAAAAGACTCTTCCGCCTTCCCGGTCTCCTCAACACCTCGATCTTCCCTCATCTCTCCCCAACCACCTTCTCCATCAGACCATCTGAGCTCCCTGACGATGGGCGAGATCCACGATACCCGTCAGCGATATGAAGATGGCCCTTGAAAAATAACGACGACCGACGGGGATTATCGGCGATTGCTGAGAATAGATCAAGGCCCACCGACTGCATAAAGGGGCGATAAGGTGCGGGGAACGGGATTCGAACCCGCGAACTCCTGCGAGACGGGATCTTAAGTCCCGCGCCTTTGGCCACTTGGCAACCCCCGCCCTATCTGCGGTGCGAAACCGATACGCTCCAAGGCTTTGAAATGGATCACACCGACGCATCCGGAGTTGAAGCGCGGAAGATAAATAGTTTCCCGCAAGTGCAGACCCATCCAGAATGGCGGAGGATGGGGGGCCATGGTCCGGCGCAAAGACCGCTATCTTGAACGACTCTTCCGTAAAAGCGAGATGAAAGACGAAGGACAGAACAAGGACGAAAAAGGAAGTCGTGGGGCCCATCAAGACGGTATGCATGAATTCGAAGAGTACGATCTTTTGACGTTCATGGAAGCTTCCGGATTTGAGGAGGACGAGCTCTTCGCCGTGATCTGGGAGCTCGACGCCTACAAGTCCATCCCCGGCACCACCCTCCTAAGGTACGTCAACCGGGTCCAAGGCTCCATCGGGACCGACTGTAGGCCTGCCTTCCTCAAGGGCGTGATCGTAGGTACGGCAATCTGGGAGAACCTGGTCGTCGACGGCGCCGACCTTGAGAGGCGGATCGACGAAGAGGTGAAGAGGAGGCTCCGATGGATCATCGAAGACCTCAACGGATCTGATGCTGATCCGACCCGAGATCGACAGTTCGGAGAGAGACGATAGACAGATCTGAGAGAGACAGATCTGAGAGAGACAGATCTGAGAGAGACAGATCTGAGAGAGACAGATCTGAGATCGACCAAATTCGAACCCGGCCGTCCTTCAATCAGCCCTCTTCTTATCATATCGACAGTGCCCCCGCGCCCAAACCTGTTATACCCCAAGCTCCAATTCCGTCCCCCATGGAGAAAGGGATATACACCCTCGTACTCCGGCTGGAGTCGGACCGGGTGATAGAGGTCGGCTCCCTGGGCCCGGTCCATTTCAAGGAGGGTTACTACGCCTACACCGGCTCCGCCCGGGGCGCCGGCGGCCTCGCCCGAGTCGCCCGCCACATCACCGTTATGGAGGGGACGAACCCCGCCCGAAGGTGGCACATAGACCGGCTCCTCCCCATCTCGACCCTGGTGGAGGTGGTGGCCACCGTCACCGGGGAGGACCTGGAGTGCGCCATCGCAAGAAAGATCGGCGAACGGCTCCCTTCCGTCGATAACTTCGGCTCTACCGACTGCCGCTGCCCCTCCCACCTTCACTTCTCCTCCGATCGCCAGGAGATCCTGGAGGCGGTGAGGGCCGCCCACCCTCTGCCGTCCTCAGACGAGAAGGAGGTGGCGGAGGATGGTAGCCAAGAAGACGAAGAGACCGCAGATGGTGAGGGGGAGGGTGTAGCCGATGAGCGCCTCCTTCAGACCTGAACCCGTCGTATCCTTTACCAGCCAGAAGTAGGGGTCGCTGAAGCTGGAGAGGACGTAGGCACCCGCAGCGATGGTGAAGAGGAGGGTAACGGGCTCCAGGGGATAGCCCCTCATCATCTCGGCGGCGATCACCACCGTCACCACCCTCGATCCCTGGGCGAGCTGGATGAGGGACGCCACCAGAAAGGGGAGGACGACGGCGGGTACGAGCTGCCCCAGCCCCGCATATAGATCGGGGCCGAGGCCGCTCTCAGCGATGACGTAACCGAAGGCCCCGGCCCCGCATAAATCGAAGATGATGACCCCCGCCCTCCTGGTCGCCGCCCGGATCATCTCTGGCGCCTTGTCTTTGGCAGCCGCCACCGAGAGGAGCGCCCCAGCCAGGAGGGCGACGTCGGGGGACCCAAAGAACCACGGATCGGAAGAGAGGAGGCCGACGACGATCAGGATCAGGGGGAGGGCCAGGGGCGCCCATGAGAGGAGCCTCGGGGGCAGGGGGGCGGTCGCCGCCGGCGCCACCGTCTCCTCGAGGACGGAAAGGCGTTTGAAGTAGAGGAAGACGGGAACGAGGAGGAGAAGAGAGAGGGGGAGGCCGAACTTCACAGCCTCGAGGGGGTCGACCCCCAGGGACCCGGTGAGGGTGACCATCACCGGCGAAGGGTATACGAGGTTGAAGGAGATCAAAGAGAAGAGGGCCGCAGAGTATAGACATCTCCTCGCCGACCCCTCCCCCAGCCTCCCCATCTCCCTCACCACCGGCTCGAGGATCAGGTAAGATGTCAACGGGCACATCGCCGGGAGGGCCACCAGGTACCCCGACATCCCGGAGGCGAAAAGCCCCCTCTTCTGGCCGAAGAGCAAAAGAAGGTCCGCGACGATCCTCTCCACCCCCCTGGACCGGCGGAGCTCCTCGGCGATCACCGAGCCCGAGAAGACGATGATCGCCAGGGCCGAGAAGATCCGGGCCAGCCCCGTCGATACTGTGCCCGTCAGCTCCGGACCCATCCCGACGAGGATCCCGAAGACGAGAGCCGAGACGATGAGGCTCAGGAAGGGGGAGAGGCCGATCCTGGCCGTCATGATGCCCACCAATAGGATAGCCACCATGAAGGCAGGGATGGGGTCCATGGAGGAGATGTATCACCGTATCCCTATAAAAGGCCCACCCAGAATTTTTTAATGAGTTAGATAATATGAAATATAACTCATGGTAAATCGCGTATTCTTATATGGTGCCGTACCGCCTGGTGCCGTACCGCCTAATTGTTCCGAAATTCCTTTATAGAAGAAAAACAATAAAACGTCTGCTCAGAGGGAGCTTATGAAGGGTGGATCTTGGACGATACCCCCCAAACGGGGCAGGGCAGCTCATTTCTTCTGTCTAGCCTGCCTCATACTAACTTCGGTATCTGCCCCCACCGCATCCGCCTGGTCCTTCCCCTTCTCTATCCCCTTCCTCACCAGCCCCGATGAAGGTCTGAACCTCGATCTGGAGTTGAATCAGATGCTGGTGGAATATGGAGGGTCTGCCACCTACACCATCCGCCTGAAAAATTTGGGGCAAGAGGGGTTAACCGACTTATCGATAAAAGACAACTTCGGCCAGGCCGGGTTCGTCGCCCGCCTTCCAGCAGGCGGATCCGCGAAGTTCACAAGAACGACGCCCCCCCTCAAGGCCGCCACCCGCCTTGAGGTGGTGGCCACCTCCAGAGGCGAGGATGTGGCCAGGGCCGAGGCCTCCGTCCAGGTGGGGATGCCCACGGAGGTGTTCTCGGTCCCAGTGATGGAGTTCGCAAAGCCCCTGGCGCATGGAGATCAACCCCTCAAGATCACGGCCGCCACCCCCGAGATCGAGCTCGCGGTCGGGGCCGACCCCGCCGCCGTCCGGCCAGGGGAGAGGGCGACGGTGAGGATGACCGTCACCAACCGATCTCCAAAGCCCCTGAGAGATGTGGCGATCACAGGTCCCGGCTGGACGGTGGAGGTGGGAGACCTCAACCCCGGGGAGTCTAAGGCCTCAACCAGATCCCTGACCGTCGTCGAAGACCTCTCGGCGGAGGTCGCAGCCGCCGGGTACACCGACGACGGCGAAAGGGCGGCGGACCGGAAGTCCTTGAAGGTCTCCACCGTCAGCCCGGATCTATCGGTGACAGTGGTATCCAGGCCGGAGGCACAGGGCGATGCCGCAGCCACCGAGTATAGGTTGAAGAACGAGGGCGGGACGGCCCTCCACCGGGTGACCCTGAGAGACAGCCAGGGCGCCACCCTCGCCATCCTCGCAAAGCTCGGTCCGGGAGAGGAGAAGAGCCTGACCAAAGCCATCCGGAGGGCGGAGGCGGACGGTCCCCTGGAAGTGACGGCCCTATCAGCTGAAGGAAGAGAGGTTATAGGAGAGGTCGTCGTCGCGCCCTCCGCCAGCATGCCCTCCGCCGGGAGGTCTTCGTCGAGATCTCGGACCTCCAGCGACCCCTTCGATACCGTGGGCTTCGGAGACGGGCTCAAGTTCCAAGAGATGGACCTGGACCTGAAATTCGATCAGAGGTTGGATTTGGGGTTTGGAGATCTCTCCGGGCCGCTTCCCGCAGTAGGAGAGGGGACGGCGGCGGGACCGTCGGCGGGATCAAAGGAGACGGATACTAAAGCTGAGACCGGAAAGTCGAAGCTGGTGGTGACCCTCCAGGTCAACAGGACCCTCGTCCACAAAGGGGAGATGGTCGGGTATAGGTGCACCGCCGTCAACCGGGGGACAGCTCCCTTGACAGATCTGGTCCTCGGTTGCGGCGAAGATAGAGCGACGGCATCGACCCTCTCCCCCGGCGACGGCATCCCTCTCGAAGGGACGATGAAGGCAGAGGGGGCGGTGAACCTGACGGCTTTCGCCTCCGCCAGGGGGTTTGACGGATCGATCCTCGAGGATGAGGCCACCCTCGAGATGGAGGTCGTATCTCCAGACCTGTTGATGGAAGTTCATAAGGAACCTGAGGAGATATGCCGGGGCCAGAGGGTCTCCATCGTCGTCCGGCTTGAGAACACCGGAGACGATCCCCTCTCAGATCTGAGGGTCTCAGACGATCTGGGGGAGATCGGGAGGGTTCCGGTCCTGGGGCCGGGGGAGGAGAGGACCCTCATGAGAGACTCGGCGATATATGAGAGCCTCGACGACGAAGTCTGGGTCGATGCCATCGATTCGACGGGAAGTCGGCTCCATAGGTCAAAGATCCTGAACTTCCGTCTTATGGAGCCGAGGATGGACCTCACCGTCGATCCCCAGAGGGGGATGGCGTATCCGGGAGATACTGTGGAGGTGGTCTGGACGATAAGGAACGTCGGCGAGGTGGATCTCGAGGACGTGACCTTCGTGGGGGAGGGTGGGCGCACCTTCAGGCTTCCAGCCGTCGCCGCCGGAGGCAGAACCCAGGTATCCTCCACCTACTCCGCCGACGAGAGCCGGGAGGTGACGGGCCGGGCCGAGGGGAGGACCCCCGGCGGTGAGACGGTCTCTGCCTCCGCCTCCTTCGAGATCAAGGTCGTCTCGCCGGGGATCAGCCTCAACGTCAGGCCCTCCGAGGTGGAGGCCCGGACCCGGGGACCCTTCAACCTGACGTTCCTCGTCACCAACACCGGGGACGACCTCCTCAGGGACGTCACCGTCTCAGAGAAGAGCCTGGGCACCCTGGACCAGATCGGAAGGCTCGATCCGGGAGACTTCAGAGTTACAACCCACGAATTCTTCGCCGAGACGAACACCACCTTCAACCTCCAGGCGGAGGGGACCGACTCCACGGGGAAGGGCTGGACCGACTCTCAGATGGTAGGAGTGAAGCTCGTATCCTCCAAGATCGACCTCTCCGCGTCATCGGACCCGGCAAAGACCGCCCCCGGCGGAACCGTCAACCTCGTCTTCACCGTCGAGAACCTGGGGGACGTCCCCATCTTCAGCACCTTCATCATGGGGAGGACCCTCGGCCACCTGGGGACGATAGACTACATATCGCCGGGGTCCAGCAGGGCCGTAGAGAGGGAGATAGAGGTATCCCAGGAGTTGGAGGAGGAGATAACCGCCGAGGGGTTCACCCGGGACGGAGCCTCGGTGAGGGATGAAGATATCCTCCTGGTGGGACTGACGGCACCTGACCTACTCGCCGAGGAGGCCGCCGCCGATATCGGCTCCAAGGTAGAAGATGATACCGCGGCGAGGGAGGGTCCGGCGGCAGAGGAGGCCGGGAGAAGAGATCGGGATGCCCCCATCGTCGGTGAAAAGGTCGCCGAAAGGGAGCTACAAGGCTCAACGAAGAGAGAAGGCGAACTCTCCGGCATAGCCGACCTGATGAACCGCCTCAGGGAGATCCTGGAGAAGATCAGACTGAACGATCAAAGCTCAAAGGCCGCCGTAGAGGCGAGATCGTCGGAAGGCGCGGCCCCCGCCGGATCGGGGCCCACTTCTACATCGGCCGCCTCCTTCGAGACGAGTCCCACGAGAGCTTCGACGGAGGGGGCAGGGTATGGGGGCAAAGATGCTGGGGTCAACGCCTCGCCCCCGTCACCCCACACCTCCCTCCCAGAGGAGGCCGGATACGTGCCGTCTAAGGAGATAACGCAAGCCGTCCCAGGCATACCCGCCGGCTTAGAGGCGGGGCCCGCGCCCGCTGGGTACTCCTACTCTGCCGAAGGGCCGTCGTCTTCGTATCTTTCGTCTCCGGGGACGTCCCCGAAGAGCACAGGGTATGTGTATTCGACCAGCAGCCCCGCCGCTGAATACATCTCAACGCCTTCGACAGCCTCCGAGAGGGCTGGTTACTCCTCTTCCGAAGTGGGACCCTCGTCGACCCTGACGGCCCCCGCAGGAATCTCGCCCACCATCTCCGTCTCCACGACCCCCAAAGATTATGAGGACGTCGACCCGCGGGCGTCCTCGGAGGCCTCGCCGAAGGTGGCCGGATCCGAGGGCACCCCAGGATATTCGACCCTCCAAAGAAGCCGCGTGGCCTCCCCCGGGTACGCAGAGGCCGCGGCTCCGGCTGACACCCTCCGCCAGGATAGCCCCTCCCGGTCCAGGTCCCCCGCCGAGAACATCAAGCTCGTCATCGGAGATTTGGGGGAACTTCAGGTCGACCGCCCACCGAAGATAATCGACGTGGGGGCGTTCCCTCCGGAGCCGACGGCTTGGACGCCGGTGGTGGTGGCGGTCCACGCCTCCGACGATATCGGCATCAAATCCGTGGATATGCTCTGGAACACCCCTGCCACCGCCGTCAGCAGGCTGGATTTGGCGAAGATCACCAAGATCAACTCCCAGAAGATGGTACAGGAGGACGGAGACCACAAAGAAGGGTACTGGAGCTACGAGATCCCCGGCCAGCCTCCGGGGACCTACATGGCGGTCTTCGTCAGGGTGAGCGACGGAGAGAGGTGGGCTGAGGACGGCCCTTACATCCTATTCTGGTCGGAGGCTGCCCCGGAGAGGGAGGCTGAAGAGGCCCCCTCCCGGGAGACGGCGGCCTCTGACGGCAGAAGGCCCGAAGCCGTCGAAAGCCAGAAGAGCGGGATGCTCTTCGTCGAGTCCACCACCGTCGTAGGAAGGGGTGACGTGTCCATCAAGAACGAGTTTAGAGAGTCATCGGCCAGGTACAGAGAAGAGCTGGACGGGAGGGGGTCGATAGAGATGCAGTCAGAGAAGACGATAAACAAAGGAAACCCCGTCGTCAACATCACAGACACCCGCCTTCTGGTCTTCGACCAGGGTTACCTCAAGGGGTTCAAGGTGATGCAATCTCCAGGGTTCCACGGCGGCATGGGTGCCAGCGTAACAGAGCGGTTCAACGCCACGACCCTCGAGAAGATGGAGACGGGCACCCTATCGTCGGTGAACAGCACCCAAAACACCCTCCTCTTCAATACCCAGCAGGCCTTCGAGGGGATGTGGGGGACCAGGACCGAGTACTCGAACTTCAACAAGAAGATCAAGGCAGACCAGAAGCTGAGCGGGACCTTCGAGACCCAGAAGAGGATAACCTTCGAGGATTAAAGAACGACAGATAAAATTTGAGAATCTAGGACCTTCCTCCCCTGATGGCCCCCTTCCAGATCTCGTCCGCCCTGTCCACCACCGCTACGATCTGGTCGTGGATTTCGATGCGGTGCTTGATCTCCCCTGCCCTGAGGGCGGCGTCTACGGAGAGGCCCATCATCTTTCGGGCCTCGGCCCGGAGCTCTTCGGACTCCTGCCACAGATCCTCTGCAGCCTCCGGGTCTTGTGGCCTGAGGTCAACAGACCGGTTTCTTAGGTCGTCGGATCTTCTCAGAAGGGCTGAAGCGTCCATTTTGAGCCGTTCCGACTCCTTGAGGAGGCTCTTCATATCCTCCTCCATCTCTTCGAGGGACTTTTCTACAAACTCGTCATCGATCCCCAACATCGATATCAACCTCCCGGATCATATCCAAGAACATCTCGTGAAACCTCCCGTCCGCCGTCAGCTCCGGATGGAATGCGAGCCCCAAAAGGCCTTTCTGCCTCACCGCCACCGCCGCGTCCTCGATCCGGGCCAGGACCTCCACCTTCCGGGACCATCCGACGACGGCAGGGGCCCTTATGAAGACGGCGCGGTAAGGAGAGCCGAAGCCCGATACATCGATATCCGCCTCGAAGGACTCCCTCTGGGAACCGAAGGCGTTCCTCGCGACCCTCACATCCAGAAGCCCCAGGGGGTTAAACCTCGTCTCCTCGACGATCTCTCTGGATATGACTATGAGCCCAGCACAGGTGGCCATGATGGGAACGCCCGACTCCGATGCGCCCCTCACCTCATCGCCGACCCCCGTCCGGGCGAGGTGACGGCTGATGGTGGTGCTCTCCCCGCCGGGGAGGACTATGCCGTCGCAGCCGGGTACGATGCCGCCTCGTCTGACCTCCACAACAGACCCCTCGCCCCCCAGGACCTGCTCCATCGCCTGGACGTGCTCAGAGACGTCCCCCTGGAAGGCGATGATCCCTATCCTCGATCTACCAACCCCTCGTCTGAAGGACCTCTCCCGGCTGGAGGGTACCGGCGTCGATCCCCTTCATGGGGTCGCCGAGGCCCGTGGATATCTCGACGAGCTTTTTGGGGTCGTCGTAGTTGTTCACAGCCTCCACGATCGCCGAGGCCATCATCTCGGGGTTTTGAGACTTGAAGATCCCCGACCCCACGAAGACGCCGTCCGCCCCCATCTGCATCATCAGGGACGCGTCGGCGGGGGTGGCGATCCCTCCGGCGGCGAAGTTCACCACGGGAAGCCTCTGCATCTGCCTGCACTCGAGGACGAGATCGAAATCCGCCTCTATATCCCTTGCCACCTTCATGAGCTCGTCCTCGTTCATCCCTTTGAGGCTCCTGATCGTCCCCATTATCATCCTCATGTGGCGGACGGCCTCCCGGACGTCACCAGTCCCGGCCTCGCCCTTGGTCCTGATCATGGCGGCGCCCTCCTTAGTCCTCCTGAGCGCCTCCCCCAGGTTCCTCGCGCCGCAGACGAAGGGGACGGTGAATTTGGCCTTATCGACGTGGAACTCATCGGCGGGGGTCAATACCTCCGACTCGTCGATCATATCGACGCCCATCGCCTCCAGGATCTGGGCCTCCGCGAAGTGGCCGATCCTGACCTTGGCCATCACCGGTATCGATACTGAATCGATGATCTCCATGATGATCTTGGGGTCTGCCATCCTGGCGACCCCTCCCATCTTCCTTATGTCGGCAGGCACCGCCTGGAGGGCCATGACAGCCACCGCCCCCGCCTCCTCAGCGACCACCGCCTGCTCAGAAGTGGTGACGTCCATGATGACGCCCCCCTTCTGCATCTTGGCGAAGCCGCGTTTAAGCAGCTCCGTGCCGAAACGAAGTTCTTCAAGTTGCATGATAGTCAGATGCCCCGATCTTTTTTAAGCCGCTTACAAGTGAGGGCCGAATAAATAAACTTTGCTCCCAGGCCCCGGGCCGCCGTCGACGAACCGCCATCTGCTGAGGGAGCTGGGAGGCCGAGGACCCTCCAGAGGGCGCCTCGGCCTCAAACTTCGATCCTATTGGCCCCGAAAGACCCTATTCCCTGTAGATCTCGTACATATAGACGTCCTTCTTCCCCATCGAATCGTCGACCCAGACGATCTTGGAGCTTCCGGTCCGAGGATCGGTCTGGTTGCCGGGACCTGTGAATATCTCCATCTCCTTCCCGGTGGATAGGTCCATCGCACGGATGTCCCAGTCACCGTTCCTGTCGTCCTGCCAGACCAAGACGCCGTCCCGGAGGTGGGGGTTCGTCTGGTTCGACGGGTGGTTTGTGACCGCTTCGATCCTCCGGGTGGCCAGGTCGTAGGAGTAGAGGTCCCAGTTCCCGGACCTGTCGTCCTGCCATACCACCAGACTTCCGTCGGTCGTCGGGCTTTTCTGGTTTCCGGGTCCCGCGTTTATCGGAGTGCGGCTCGAACCGGACCAGATGGATACGTCCCAGTTATCGTTCCTGTACTCCTGATATACGACGATCGACCCGCCGGCGTCAGGACGCTCTCCCCTCGGCGGGATCGCCTCCATCGTCTCTGTGGAGTAGAGGGGCTTCTTCTGGACGCGCCATCCGAAGGCGGCTATGGGGAGATCTCCCCAGGCGAGCATCTCCTCGCTGATGGAGGGTCTCGACGGGACCGAGATCCCCCGTTGGAGCTGGGTCCTGTTGACCGCCGCTATGTCCAGGCTCCTGATCGCCCAGGATTCGAACTGCTCTTCATAGTACATCCACACCACGACGTCGTCGAATATGTCGGGGTACATGTCCAGCTCAGGGCCTGCCGCAAGAGGCCACTCCACGTTCTCGACGAGGTTGTAGAGGTATATGTCGGGGTTTCCCGTCCTGTTGTCCATCCAGACCACCCAGTCCCCGCTGACGGCCGGGTACGTCTGATCCCCAGGAGCCTGACAGATGACGCTGATCTGATCCGACCCCAGGTTCTGTAGACCGAACTTTCCGCTGGGAGAGATCAGCCAGGCGAGCCTCTGGTCCAGGTAGAACTGGACGTCCCCTGCGCCGCTGGCCACCTCCCTGTCCCTCCAGGTGTTGGGGTCGAAGGTGCGGATCGACCATCCATCTGCAGTCCTCTCCTGATAGACGACCCGGTTTCCGTAGACCTTCGGCTCGGACTGGGTGCCCGGCCTCGCGTAGGCGCGGCCCCACTTCCGATCCCAGAAGTAGTAGCTCACATCTCCTGTCGTCGAATCCTCCCAGACGATGACGTTGCCGCTGACGGAGGGGTTTATCTGGTCGCCTTCGCCGGTGAGCTTCGTCTCCGCCCCGGAGGATAGGTCCCAGGCGTAAACGTCCCAGCCGCCGTCCCTACTGTCCTGCCAGACGAGGAGGTCGCCGCTGAGGACGGAGTTGATCTGATCGCCAGCCCTTCGCGGAGGCGGGTTGATCGATCTTCCGTCGAGGTCTCTCACCATCACGTCCCAGTTGCCGGAGGAGTCATCCATCCAGGCGATCCGCCTGTTGCTGACTGAAGGGCGGACCTGATCGCCCCTCCCTTCGGCGACGACGATCTCATCGCCAGAGGAGAGGTCCAGAGCCCTGATATCCCAGTCGCCTTTCCTGTCGTCCTGCCAGACGAGGAGGCCGCTTTCCACTGCCGGGCTCCTCTGGTCGCCGGGCGCCCGGACCAGGGGTCGTTCGCGCCTGTTATAGAAGTCGAAGCCGAAGATATCCCAGTCGCCTCCCCGGTTGTCGGACCAGACGACGAAGCTCCCGCTGGTGGCGATCTCCGACTTCTCCAACAGCAGAATCGGATCGTCTCCGATGGACCTGGTCATGATCTGGGGCGTCTCACCGCGGTAGTCCATCCAGACGATCCTGTCGCCGCTCAAAACCTGAGACCCGCCGGCGACGTTCACGTAGAAGGGAAAGCCGACCCCGTCGTTCGGTTTTTGGTGGAGCGGCCCCGTGACGGCCGGGATCTCCCTCTCCAGCTCCAGGTCGTAGAGGTAGATATCGAAGTCCCCATTCCGGTTGTCCAGCCAGGCGACCCGGTCGCCGGAGATGACCGGTTGTACCTGGTCTCCGTTGCCAGAGGTGATCACCGTCTCGATGCCGGTCAGCAGGTCTTTGGCTCTTATATCCCAGACGTCGTTCCGATCGTCCATCCAGACGATGATATCCCCATAAATCCATGGGGCCTGCTGCTTTCCTGAGTCCGCCGTCACCTGAGTCTCTTCCCTGGCGGTCAGGTTGTAGACGAATATGTCCCAGGTGCCGGCCCGATTGTCAGTCCAGGCCACCAGATCTCCGTTGACCATCGGTTGCGCCTTCTTCGAGGTGCCGGTGGTTATCTGAATTTCGGATCCGTCGGAAAGATCATATATGTAAATCTGGTCGTCTCCGGTCCTGTTGTCTATCCATACCACCTTTCCGTCGCCTATCTTTCCGTAATACTTATCATGTACGTCGTCGGGTACGGAGGTCTCCGCCCCCGTCGACAGGTCGTAGATGAAGAGGTCGATATTCCCACGTCTTCTGTCAGAATAGACGACCAGGTCGCCGCTGATGCTGGGGCTGCTCTTCTCGCCCCCAGAGTCGGTGATCTTGCGCTCCTCGTCCTTTACAAAGTCGTACATGTAGACGTCGAAGACGCCGGTCCGGTCGTCGGTCCAGACCACCCTATCTCCGTCGATCCAGGGGTTTGTATGGTTGTAAGGGGCCGAGGTGACATGGTCGTCTGCTACCAGGTTGAAGTCGTAGATGTAAATGTCCGGATCCCCCGCCCGATAGTCGGTCCAGACGACGCCCCATCCGCCGAGGGCCGGCGCCATCTTCATGGACCCGGGGCTTATGGCCATCTCACCGCCGGTCCTGACGTCGTAGAGGTAAACATCGGCGATGCCGCTCCTGTGGTCCTGCCAGGCTACGAGGTCACCCTTGACCGAGGGGGCGGTCTGGAGGCCGGGCCTCTCGATCAACGTCTCCTTCTTCGTCGATAGGTCGTAGATGACTATATCGTAGTCCCCGTCCCTCTCTTCGGACCAAACCACCAGGTTCCCGTCGATGGCCGGAAAGGCCTGCTCCCCCGGACTCGGTGAGACGGGGCTCTCTCGGCCCGTCTTCAGGTCGTAGATGTATATGTTGGAGTTGCCCTTCCGGTTGTCCGCCCAGACGATCCGTTCGCCGCTGATCTTCGGCTGGATCTGGTCGTTAGGGTCGGCGGTGATCCGCCGCTCCAGCCCTTCGCCAAGATCGTATAGGTAGATGTTCCAGCCGCCGTCCCGCTCGTCCATCCAGACGACCCGATCTCCGTCTATGTCCGGGAGGAACTGGTTGCCGGGGGCGGTGGTGATAGGCATCTCCTCTCGTGTCGAGTAGTCGTAGAGGTATATGTCCGACTCTCCGGTTCGCAGGTCTTGCCAGACGATCCTCGTTCCGCTGACTGCGGGGCGGTCCTGATGGCCGGGGAAGAAAGAGACGCCCCTCTCGGTCCCGGTCTCGAGGTCGTACATGAATATGTCGAAGTTGCCGCTTCTGTTGTCCGCCCAGGCGACTATGGAACCGTCTATGGCAGGCTGCTCCTGAAGGCCGCCCCAAGTGCTGATGGGCCGCTCTTTTCCCCCACTCCATCCCGAGGCGACGCCCGCCAAAAGGAGCGCCGCCGTCAATAAAACTATCGTTCGCCTCGACATCTTAGCACTCATCCTGTCGAAGTTAAGCTGAAGATCTCAATCCCCGCCATCTCGCCGGAGAATATATAAGCTCTCACCCTCGGGCCGGGGCATATTCCGGATCAGGAATATCTGCGGCGGATAAAGGACAAAGGGGAAGAAGAAGGCAGGGAAGGGCGAAGGGGGGCCAAGCCTGCCCGCTACCTGCCCCGAACGACGATGGAGAGGACGTCCTCGTCGGCGAGGGGATGGTCGAGCCCCACCGACTGGCCCGGGAACTTGGCGCTCTTCCCCCAGACCTTGGCGTACCGGAAGTGCCGAACAAAGTCCCTGTGGAGGTGCTCGCAGACCGTCCGGACGGTGGAGTCCTCCAGGATCACCAGGGGATCTTTCATGTCGGCCTTCCCCCGCTGGGGCTTTAGGTATACCCTGATGAACCCCAGGGTATCGTATATCAGCTCCTTGAGCTCCTCGACGCCGAGATCCTTCTCCACAGAGAGGGGTATGAAGTCGCGGCCGATCGTCTTCTTTATCTCCTCTCTGACGTCGTCGTACTCGAGATCGATCTTGTTTATGACGGCGACCTGGGGGACGTATATCCTATTTCCTGCGAGAAAGTCGACGAGGGTCTCGGTATCGATATCCTCCCTGACGGTGACGATCCCGTTTACGATCCCATAGGCTCGGAGGATCTCGGCGATCTCGACCTCCGTCATCCTGGTGAGGGGGACGGTATTTCGAAGGATTATCCCCCCCTTATCCGAGGGGTTGAGGGTGATGTCGGGGGGGACCTGGTCCAGCCTGATCCCAGCGTCGTAGAGCTCCCGCTCCAGGACGTCGAGGCGGTAGTTGTAGACGTCCCCCATCAGAAGGATTATGTCCGCGGCCCTCGCCGCGGTGATGACCTCGCGACCCCTCCCCTTCCCCCTGGAGGCGCCCTTTATGATCCCGGGCATGTCGAGGATCTGGATCTTGGCCCCCTTGTAGTCCATAACCCCGGGGATCACCTCAAGGGTCGTAAAATGGTAGGCACCCACCTCGGCGTCGGAGCCCGTCAGCCGGTTGAGGAGGCTCGACTTTCCGACGGAGGGGTAGCCGACGAGGGCGACGGTGGCGTCCCCCGACTTCTTGACGTAATAGCCCTTGCCGCCTCCGGCGCCCTTGATCCTCTGAAGCTCCTGCTGAGCTTTCAGCTTCGCTATCTTGGCCTTCAGCTTTCCTATGTGGTGCTCTGTCGCCTTGTTCTTCTGGGTGTTGAAGATCTCCTCTTCTATCGCCTGGATCTGCTCGTCGACTGTAGCCATCTATAACCTGCCTTCGAACGACCCCAACAGACCGCACCTCTGCAGTCTCCCGGGAGAACGTCTTTCCCAGCCCCCTGGTCCGCGATACCATATTAATGGTTTGGGTTCCCTGAGGATGGATCGATGGGCTCTGGGACGGGAGATGGCCGGGCGGGACCGGCGGATCGGAAGCTTCCGGTCGCGATACCAAAAGTATAAATATCGCCCCCCCAAGGCTATCCCCGATCTGGGGTATAGTATGAAGTGGCAAGGAAATTCCAAGAGGAAGTTCACCGGCGGAAGGCTCATCTCAAACCGCGGAAAGCGGAAGTACGAGCTGGGAAGAGACGCCGGTGAGCCGCACGTCGACGTCACGCGAAAGAAGCTGATAAGGACCAGGGGCGGCAACACCAAGGTGAGGCTCCTCAGGTGCAACGTTGCCTGTGTTGCAGATCCCAAGACGGGAAAGTCCAAGATCGCGAAGATCGTGAGCGTCGACGACAACGCCGCGAACCTGAACTACATCAGGAGAAACATAATTACGAAAGGCGCCATCATCAAGACAGATCTCGGAGCAGCCAGGGTCACCAGCAGGCCTGGCCAGGACGGGGTCGTCAACGCGACCCTCATAGCCGAGTGATCCCGGTCGTCGGCTCAAACTCTTTTGATGTACCTGATATTCAGATGTTCCGGGTGCGGACGCCACCTCTACGCCGAGGAGAGGGCCGCATCCAGGACCTGTCCCTGCGGAAGGCGGATCAGCCTGAAGAAGGTCAAAGTCCTCTCTAAAGCGGCGGATGAGCGGGATGCCGGTGAGATGGTGAGGGCTCTGCAGATGGAGGGGCACGACTTCATCGGCTTCTCTCCGGCGGGCTGATCGCCGTTTTAATCCCTTTTTTAAGGCGCCTCTCCCGGACCATAGTGGAGGGTGCACATCGGTCCAACGTAAGGTCTACGTGAAAAATAACGATTTAAACCGCAGGGGATGATGGGAGTTTGGAGGCGGGATCAAATGGAGCGGCTGCGGCCGACTCCACCTCCATAAAGGAGGGAGGGGACGATCCCCTCCCCTTGGCGCATTGCGACCAAGATATACGGGGGTTAGTGAGATGAATTTGTCAAAGATATCGAGGTGGACTATAGCCTCGCTGATGGTCCTGCTGGTGGCAACGTCCACAGCTCTCGGCTACGCAAATACCGTAAGCCAGAGCATCAGCATGAACGGCCAGGGCGGTTACGTCAGCCAGAGCTCATCAAACTCTGCGATCGTCTTCGGCTCCAACAACCATGTGAGCCAGAGCGTCACCCAGAACGCCCAGGGGAACTACATAACCCAGAGCGCCGCCAACGCCGCCGTCGTGGTGGGGGACGGAAACAGCGTCCACCAGGGCGTCCATCAGAACGCCGATGGAGGCTACATAATGCAGGCTGGGGCCAACGCCGTAGCCGTCGTCGGAGATTACAACGACGTCTTCCAGGGGGTCTCCCAGACGGCCGTTGGGGACGAGATCTACCAGACCGGGCAGAACTCGGGAACGATCATAGGGGATGGAAACTCCCTCACCCAGACGACCTTCGCCTCCGCCAGGACGAGGCCGGCCCCCCACGCTGACCCGGTCCAGGATATGAGCAACTTCGCCTACATCGCCGGGTCCTTCAACGATGTCGGCCAGTCGATCTTCGGGTACGCCTTCGTCGGCTCAGGAGACGGCCCCATAACCCAGGGAGGAAGGAACGTCATCGAGACACCAGACCCCCGATGGAACTCCTTCCGTCAGGGCATCGGCTTTTCGGGGCACTCCGGCCCGGGATCTGAGTTGAGACAGTCCGCCAAAAACGAGGTCCGTATCGGCGGATAATACTGCTGACGGATGAAAGGCCTATGATCCCAATGATCGATGATGGGCCGATGATCCCGATGATGGATGAAAAGGCCGATGACTCCGGTGGCGGATCTTCGATCCGCCACCGTCCATCTTTTTTTCTACAAGATCCGCGATCAGTCTCCACCAGAGGGGAGGATCGTCTTCAATAAGTATATAAGCCGCCGGAGCTACGCCCCGTCTGGGGTGAAAGAATTGTTCAAAGGGCACTTCGAAGCGTCAACCATGACGGCGATGGCCTTATCCATCATCGTCCTGGGTACGGTGGCAGGAGCGACCTCCTGGAGCCCGGGGACGTACGGCCTCGGGATCGGCACCTTCTCCTGGGCATCCCAGGGCGGGGATAAGGAGGCGGTACAGCTCAGCGGCACCGGCATCATGGGAATCCCACAGGTCCCCACCTTCGCAGCGATCAGGCTCGGAGCCGGCGGCCAGGAGGCGTCCCAGGACGGAGGCATGGCGGCGGTACAGCTGGGAAGCGCGGGCGTCCAGACGGCCTCGCAAAACGCGGCCAGCGGGAGGCTGCAGCTCAGCGGCTACCACGACAATATGGGCAGCTATACGAACGTGATATACCCGTCCTTCATGCTCGGCGGCACCTTCGGTGGCGGTGGCGGCGGTGGCGGCTGCGGCTGCTGATCCCTCGCAACGGTGAGGGGCCATACCCCCTTTTTTTTGGAGATCAGATCCATCGGTAGTGGGCCAATACCTCGGGGCGAAAGTCGAAGAGGAGGCTGTTTTCGACGTAGCCGAAGAAGAGGCAGCCCTCACAATTCCGGACTATCTCCTCCCGTCTCTTCTTCGATGACTCCCAGACCCTGGCCAGGCCCTGAGAAACGTGGCCGAGGTGCTCTTTATGGACCCGGCAGGTCTGGACCGTCCCGTCGGAGGAGACGGAGAGGACGATCTCTGGAGCATGGCAGCTGTTGTTGGGCTTTCTCTCCCGGACCATCCGGAGGTAGGTGAGGGAGTTGATGATGGGGCCGCCCCCCTTCTTCAGCTCCATGAGCCGGTCCACCGACCGCCGATAGGCGGGAAGGTCCTCCTCACCGATCCCGTAATCGTCCCAGACCCGCCCCCCGACCCCCGGGGCCTCGTGGAGCGGTTCGAAGGAGATCTGGGCCCCGAGATCCCCGGCGAGACCGACGAGGTCCGCAAGCTCCGAGAGGTTCTTTCTGCTGATGACGCAGTTCATCAGGACTGCATGGCCCGCATCCCGGGCGGCCCTGATCCCCGCCAGGACCGGGTCGACTGAGACGCCACGGATCTCTTTGTACGAGTCGATCCCGTCGACGGAGACGGAGAGGAGGTCGAGGTCGGATAGGTCGCCGATCCTCTCGGAGAGGAGGAGGCCGTTGGTGATGAGGGATGTGACCATTCCCAGGGACCTGGCGTGGCGGAGAATGGCGGGAAGGTCGGGGCGGAGGAGGGGCTCCGCCGTCCAGGCGTTGTAGACGCCGATCCCGAAGGATTTGGCGTCGTCCAGCATCGCCATGATCGCCTCGGTGGCCATCTCCGGGCCGGGGCTGCGCCAGTACTCGCAGAAGGGGCACCGGAGGTTGCACCGGGAGTTGATCCCGTGGGAGAGGACGAAGGGCCTCTTCCTCACCCTCATCTGGAGGAGGGCTCTTGCTGCGATCCGGGGGTTGAAGGCGGCCATGACTGCTGGACCCAGGTGGCGGCTCCTTATCTGAGGAGCCTCGCCGGGACGATCTGACCCGCCAGAAGGGCGCTCTCATCCTCTCCCCGGCGGATCAGCTCCGCGCCGCCGTCGCTCACCAGCACCTCAGGGCAGCGGGGCTGGCCGTTGTAGACGGAGGCCATGGAGAAGCCGTAGGCTCCGGCGTCGAGGATCGCGACGACGTCTCCCCTCTCCACATTCGGAAGGTCCCTATCCCTGGCGAGGACGTCGCCGCTCTCGCAGATCGGTCCGACGACGGTGTACTTCTCTTCTGACACCCGGTCCATCTTGTTGGCGACGACGGCATGGTGGTAGGCGTCGTAGAGCATCGGCCTTGCCAGGAGGTTGAATCCGGCGTCAACGCCGACGAAGTTGACGTGGGCCCTCTTGACTACGTTCACCCCCGTAACGAAGAGGGTGGAGTCGGCAACGATGCTTCGGCCAGGCTCCAGGATCATCCGCGGGCTTATGCCCAGCCTCCGGCACCCCTCCTGGAAAATCGGAATGATGCCGGCGGCCAGCTCGGACGGAGTCGGGGCTCTGGTCTCAGGGGAATAGGCGATGCCCAGGCCCCCTCCGAAGTCCATCATCTCGATCTCGCCCCCCGCTTCGACGATCTGCGCCGCCAGGTCCATCATCTTCGCCGCGGCGTCGACGAAGGGGGAGACGTCCAGGATCTGGGAGCCGATGTGGCAGTGGAGGCCGACGGGCTTCACCCCTTCAAGGCCCATGGCGGTCCTGTAGACCTCGACGATCTCCTGCCAGGGTATCCCGAACTTGGAGGTCTTCAGGCCGGTGGCGATCTTGGGATGGGTCTTGGCTGATACGTCGGGGTTCACCCGGAAGGCCACCTCCGCCACCTCCCCCATCTCCGAGGCGACCTCAGATAGGGCGCTGACCTCATCGAGGGAGTCGGCGGATACCCTGACTTTGGCCTCGACTGCCATCTCCAGCTCCTCCCAGCGCTTCGAGTTGCCGTTGAAGAGGATCTTCTCTCCGGGGATCCCCGCCATCCTCACCAGGGATAGCTCCCCGGCGGAGAAGACGTCGGCCCCCAGCCCCTCCTCCGCCAAAATCCTCAGGATGGAGAGGTTACCGTTGGCCTTGACGGCAAAATAGACGTCCGCCTCAGCAAAGGCCTCCCGGTAAGCCCTGGCGTTCTCCCTCAGCCGCCTCTCGCTCGTAACATAGAGGGGGGTCCCGAAGACCTCGGCGAGGTCCACCACGTCGACCCCGTCGATGGTAAGGTGGCCCCCTTCCGCCCCCAGATGATCCTTCGTCCCGAACATAGGACCAGATGTAGGGGGCGGGACGGTAAAATCTTTTTCGTGGCTTTCGATCTATAGAGTCGTACCTCATTGGAGAGTCATACCTCATTGGAAGGGGGGTCGCAAGGAGGCATCATCACCACCTCCACCCCCGCCTCCTCCAGAAACCGGAGCGCCTCGTCGTCGGGGTAGGGGTTCCCGTAGACGACCCGCCGGATCTGGGAGTTGATGATGATCTTGGCACAGAGGATGCAGGGCTGGTGGGTGCAGTAGAGGGTGGCGCCGCTGGTGCTGACGCCGTGGATCGCCGCCTGGATGATGGCGTTCTGCTCGGCGTGGACGGCGCGGCAGAGCTCGTGGCGATATCCGCTCTCGACGTTCTCGCGGCGGCACCCGACCTCGAGGCAGTGGGAGAGGCCCGTCGGCGCGCCGTTGTACCCGGTGGAGAGGATCCTCTTATCCCTCACCAGGACTGCGCCTACCTTATGCCGAAGGCACGTAGACCGGGTCGCCACCACAGATGATATCTCCATGAAGTACTCATCGAGGGAAGGCCGTTGCATGAGGGGGGGATCGGCCCGAAGCTATATCTCTCTTATCTTATCTTCACTAGGACTTACGCAGTTAGCGTGGCTGAGACATTATAATTTAGATATTTTATATATTCTTTTATAGCATTTCGAATGACACTTTGCTTGCTCTCGAACCAGCTTCGAGTAGTTCTGATTCTTTCGAC
>Ga0334901_1000330_pt1 | contig 70280 bp, 64 predicted proteins | sample GraSluR3_MG_3_FD_207216 | JGI IMG/M metagenome (GOLD analysis project Ga0334901, IMG submission 207216) | Sludge microbial communities from methane-producing bioreactor in Wageningen University, Netherlands - Granular Sludge_15_08-R3 | ecosystem: Engineered > Bioreactor > Anaerobic >...
ATTTGTAAATATTATCACTAACATTTTCAAATTATGAAGCTGTTCTGTCAAATGCAAATTTTATTAACTGATAATTGTTGCGCATGAATAATACGGGTTATATTTTATTGACTTACAATATTACAAAAAAAACAAACAAGATGAACAGGTAAATAGTTCGGGTTTAGTAATTGATTATATTTGCGAAGATCGACTGTAGTTGGTAGGTTCTAATCTACACGATATAATCGTGCGGGATTAGTGTATAGAGAAAACCGTAAAGTAAGGATTTACAAACCTTAACCCAAACATTTTCCCGCAACTACCTGAAACAGACTGTTAGGATTGAAAAACTTCGTAGCAATTTCGTAAAGTTTGTTTATATCAGTAGATTTTATGTATTCAATCTTAGACTCCAAATAGCTATAGTCGAATCCTGACTCTAACAATGCCCTGATTACATTTGCCGACATAAATGGTCCGTCAAACATTGAAAGCATATTACCCATCATATATTTTTTAACCAAATCAAGTTCTTCTTCAGTAGGTGATTTCTCGATAAGTTTTTCTAATTCGCTATAAATTTCGTGGAGAGCACCTTTACATACATCTGTTCCTGTTTCTGTAGAAATTGTAAACTCTGCATAATTTTGATTTATCATAGAAAGCCTTGAGCCTATTCCGTATGTGTAGCCTTTATCTTCACGTAAGTTCATCATAAGTCTGGAGCCAAAGAAACCACCAAAAAGTGTATTTAAAACCTTAAGCCCATTTATATCTTCCAAACTTTCAGGCTTAACCAACATTCCAATTTTAATTGCAGATTGTACAGCATCTTTTTTTTCAATAATATGAACTTTTTCGGCACTTGGAGTAAACTTTGTATTTATGGAAGCTTCTTTGTGTGATTTGCTCCAACAGGTTTTTCCAAAATATTTATTAATGCTTGAAATAACTTCAGAATTTACATTTCCGCTTAGAATAATTGAGCAGTTGTTTTGTGTGTAATGCTCAGCTGCAAATTTTTGCAAACTTTCTATTTCTGTTTTTAAAGCATCTTCAGGTTTAACTTCAAATCCCAAAGGGTGAGTGTTGCCGTAAATTGCAGATCTGTATTTTTTTACAGCTAAAAATGCTACTTTTTCTTCTCCCACCAAAAGTTTCTGATGTGTGTTCTTTTTCTGAAGTTCAAATTCGCTTAAAGGAAAAGATGGGTTTTGAAGAATATCTGCTATTAGAGGAAGAACTTTATCGAAATATTTATTAAGTATGAAAAAGCCCATCCCTGCTTTGTTACGCTGTACAATATTTTCTGAAAATACTCCAAAATAATCTAATTTGTCAGCTATTTCTTTTCCGCTATATGATTTTGAGCCTTCGCGTAAAATTAGATTTGTATATGTGCTTACAAATGGTTCTGCCTGAAACCATTGACCTGCAGAAAATAAAACGTCTAATCTTACAGATTTTATTGCACTGCTTTTTATTATGTAAACTGGTATGCCGTTGTCTAATTGTAAATTTTCAGGATACTGAATGTTTATATTCTCAATATCCGATATAGGTGGCATTATGTCTCTTTTCAATTTCATTTTTTGCTTTTATAATATAGTGTTGAGCAATTATTAGTATTGAATATTTCCTTTGCTGTAAATATAATATCCTCAGAACTTACATTCATATACTTTTTATCTTCTTCGTTAATTAAACCGGCATCACCTAAAAACTCAAAAAATGCAGTTTCAAAGGCTTTGTTTTCAACCGACGAAAGAGATAGCTGACGCAATGCTATCGACCTGTTTTTAACTTTTTCGAGTTCGGTTTTACTAAAATCTCCATTTGTAATTCTACTAGTTAATTCATTAATAGCATGTTCTGCTTCCTCGTATGTTTTATCTTTGTGTAGTTTGCCTGATATTACAAACAATCCGGGGTCGTAACTGCCAAGTATATAAGCATCTACCGAGCTGAAGATTTGTTTTTCTTTAATAAGTATTTGTTCAAACCACGAAGATTTCCCGTTTGACAAAATATCTGATATTAAATCGCTGGCATAATATTTAGGGTTTAATCTGTCGCTCATATGATAAGCCATATACAAACCCGACAATGGTACATCCCTCTCAAGGGTAAGAGTTCGTGGCTTTGTTTGAATTGGTTCCTCAGGGATTATTGCTGTAGAGATATTCCGCTTGGGGATATCGCCAAACCAGTGTTCAACTCTCTCGTAAACCCTTACAGGATCAACATTTCCTGCTATTGATAATATTGCATTGTTTGGAGCATAATGCTTATAGAAAAAGTCTTTAACATCTTCCATGCTGGCATCTTTAATGTGCTCTATGCACTTACCAATTGTTGACCATGAATATGGATGCTTTTTATAAGCCAAATCTCGTAAATTCATAAATGCATCGCCATAAGGCTGGTTTAGATTACGTTGCCTGAATTCTTCAATCACAACTTGTCTTTGAGTTTCAAGACTTTTTGGTGTAAATGCAAGTTCATTCATCCTGTCGCTTTCGAGCCACAACGCAATGTCCAGATTTTCGGGAGGCAGACTTATATAATAATTTGTAATATCATTGTTAGTAAAGGCATTATTCTCGCCACCGGCAAGTTGCAAGGGACGGTCATAATCCGGAATATTTGCCGAACCTCCAAACATTAAATGTTCAAATAAATGAGCAAATCCGGTTCTATCAGGGTGTTCGTTGCGTGCACCAACTTTATATAACACATTTACCTGAACTAAAGGTGTGCTGGTATCCGGTATAATTATAAGTTTTAGCCCGTTGCTTAGAGTATGATTAATAAATTTTAACATAAAATTTGTAAATTGAATTGCAAAAGTAGTTTAATAAAACGGTGTGCGAAAATGTTGTTTTTCATTGCTCACTAGTTCTTCCCTTACATAAGCTTTTAGAATGCTAAACGAGTGATAAGTTTGTAGCCATAATTACACTATTACATATCTAATGTATATTTGTTTGTTTTAGTAAGTTAATTCTTCTTGATTCACAACATCATAATATTACCCGAATATAATCCGTAAATATTATAATTATTTGCGAATATAATCAAGATTTGTTATGTTTGTGAAAAATATTGATTATGATAAATAGAAGTTTGCACAATATTTTATTAAACAATCTTAGCAACAATAAAGCTTTGTTCGTAATGGGAGCCAGACAGGTTGGTAAATCGAGCTTATTAAAAATGTTTTCTGAAAATATAGATTCAGGAAGAATATTATGGCTAAATTGTGATAATATTGAAGACAGAAAATTGTTATCTAATGCTACTATAACTGACTTAAAAAGAGCAATTGGCAATAAGAAATATGTTTTTATAGATGAAGCTCAAAGAGTTATAAATATTGGTATGAGCCTAAAACTTATTACAGATCAGATGGATAATATTAGGCTAATAGTAACCGGTTCATCTTCATTTGAATTATCAAATTTAACAAACGAACCTTTAACGGGACGTAAATATGAATATCGTTTATTCCCATTTTCAGTTAAGGAATGTGCAGACCATTACGGTTTTTTGGAAGAGAAACGACAATTTGAAAATCGGTTAATTTACGGTTCATATCCAGATGTTGTTACTAATCAGGGAAATGAAAGGCAAATTCTAAACAATTTGGTTGGCAGCTATTTATATAAAGATATTTTTATTTTTCAGGATTTAAGAAAACCGGAGCTCATTGAGCAACTGCTCGAAATGTTGGCACTGCAAATGGGAAATGAAATTTCGTATAACGAACTGGCTAATTCTCTGCAAGTTGATTCTGCAACCGTACAAAAGTATGTTAGTTTATTGGAAAAATCATTTGTAATATTTCGATTAAGATCATTTAGCCGAAATGTACGAAACGAAATTAAGAAGAGTAGGAAGATTTACTTTTATGATAATGGTGTGCGAAATGCAATTTTAGAAAATTTTAATCAACTCAATTTGAGAACCGATAGAGGTGCTTTGTTTGAGAATTATGTAATTTCAGAAAGAAAAAAATACTTGCACTACAATCAAATATATGCTAAAACTTATTTTTGGAGAACAACTCAGCAACAAGAAATTGACTACATTGAAGAAATTGATGGAAAGTTGAGTTCTTTCGAAATAAAGTTTAATAGCAGCAAAAAAGTTAAACAACCCTTAACATTCTCGAAAAACTACATAAATTCAGAATTTAATATTATAAATTCAGAAAACTTTTATGATTATATGGGTATTTAGTAATATTCATTGTTCTTGCTCAAACTCACGTTAATTATTTATAGTCATTAAGTCGAGTTTAATTATAATTTTGAAAAATAAAATGTAAGCTTTATTCTTGAATCATATTTTTTCTTATTTTTGATTTCAAATAGTTGTTAATTAATTTTTTACAACATGAAAAAACTTTATTTTTCAATTGCAATTTTGCTATTCTGCAATCTTGCTTTTTCCCAAGGTTTTCATTATGGAGTTTATGCCGGTTTTGGCGGGAGCACTATTATTGAACGCAACGAATGGGCAGGCGAGTTAGAAAAGAGTATTAAATACGGCTATCAGCTTGGCGTAGCTTTAGAATACGAAGTATTTAGCTTCCTTTCTATAGGCACCGATATTGGTTTTATCCAGAAAGGCGATAAAATTAAAGACGACTTTGCCGTATCAAAAGCATCTTTAGGCTATCTCGATATTCCAATAAATATCGCTTATAAGTTACCATTAAAAGATGTAAAAGTAAGTATCATGGCAGGACCTTACACCAGTGTAGCTATGGTAGGCAAGAAGACACTTACCGTACTTCCCGAAGTAGAGCCCGACTACGAATGGAATTTCGAAGAACACGGACACGATGCCTACATTGACGACGGCACACCCGTTTTTGGTGAAGAATTTCACTCATACAAACGTTTCGATACTGGACTTACATTCGGTTTTAAAATAGGGTATAAGCAATACCGATTATCGGCAAACTATGCTATGGGTTTAACAGATATAAAACCTAACGAAACTATTACTGCCAAAAATTCCTCTTTCAGTTTTTCGCTAGCATATTTTCTAAAATAATTTCAATCAATGAAAAAAATATACTTACCAATAGCAATTATGTTTCTGTTTGTGCAAGTATCTATAGCACAAAGTTTTCAGCTTTCGTTTACAGGTATTGGCGAGAGCACAGAAATAGACAGTGTAATAGTAAAAAACCTAAATCTTGGAGTTGAAACAAAAGTGGGCGGCTACGATGTAGTAAACCTTGCACCCGCTGCCAGCCTTAGGTTTGCCGAACAAACCGGCGACGACTTAGTAATTTATCCCAATCCTGCCAACGATTATTGTACGATAGAACTTCTTAACCCCGAACAAAACACAGTTTATGTTGATATTTTTGATGTAAGCGGAAAACTTTTAATCCGTAATCAATACAATCTCGAAAAGGGAATTCATCGTTTCCGGTTGAGCGGAATGGGTGGCGGATTATATAATATTGCTGTAAAAACCAATCGCTTCCATTATAATGGTAAAATAGTAAGCACGAGTAATACAAACAAAACCCTTGATTTTAATTACATTGATGTTTATGCACTAGCCGAAGATTTACCTGTACTAAGCCACACCAAAGCCAGTTTCGACTTGGCATACAATTATGGCGATGTATTGTGGTTCGAGGCACAATCAGACTTGGGTCATCGAACAGTACAAACACTTGTTTTAAATGAGGCTGATGCCGGTGAAACATATCAAAACCTTGAATTTGAATTTATTACCTGCCGCGATGCCGAAGGCTTTATGTACAGCATAATAGAAATGGGCAATCATCACTGGATGGCAGAAAACTTAAATACAGCAAAATATCGAGACAGTAGTAATATTGCCAAAGTAGATGATACTAACGAGTGGATAGAACTTACAAGCGGAGCCTATTGCAACTACGACAACAACAATTCAAATCCTAAGTTGTATAATTGGTACGCAGCTACAAGTTCAAAAGGCTTATGCCCCACAGGTTGGCATACACCTGCCGATTTTGAGTGGAAAAGACTAGAACAACATATTGGTTTAACCCAGCAGCAAACTGATGCGGTAGGCTGGCGAGGAGCCGGTTTTGGTAATTATCTTAAAGAATCGGGAACCGATAATTGGTTAAGTCATACAGGAACAGGCATTAATACAAGTGGCTTTACAGCTGTTCCCGGAGGAATCAGAAATTTTGCCGGAGAGTTTTATTACAACACAAAAAGTGCAACATGGTGGACAGCTAGCGAAAATTTGCCACTTACTGCCTGGAGTAGAGGCTTGTTTTTTGATAAAACCGAAATTTATCGTAAAGACGGTAGAAAGTTAATGGGATTGTCTATAAGATGTATAAAAAATTATCTTGCCGAAATAATTACTAATGATATTACGAGTATTTCAAATACAACAGCTTCGGTATCAATAGAACTTTTAAACGATGGAGGAACACCAATTCTAAATAAAGGCATAGTTTGGAGTACTTACGAAATGCCAACTGTTTTATCAAATGATGGTTATATAATTGATGAAAGCAATAGCACAGAAATAAACTTTTCGATTTCAGGTCTTTCGTCAAATACAACATACTACTTACGAAGCTATGCAACAAATGATGTTGGTACTGGATACGGGAACCAAATTGTATTTACCACCCAAGGACAAATGGGTCCTCAACCATGTCCGGGATTACCAACAATAACCGATATTGATGGCAATGTTTACAATACTGTTCAGATTGGGAATCAATGTTGGATGAAAGAAAACTTTAAAGCAATTAATTACAACGATTCTCAACCAATAAACCACTATCCTGATTCTATAAGTTGGGTAAATGCTACTACGGGAGCATATTCATACTATAATAATGATTCCGCACAATATGCACAAGAATACGGAGCTCTTTACAATTTTTATGCTATTGAGTCTGGAACACTCTGCCCTGAGGGCTGGAAAGTTCCCCAAATGGAAGAATGGTTAATAATATCAGACTACTTAGGTGGATTACAAATAGCAGGGGGGAAAATGAAAGAAACTGGAACTGATCACTGGTTAGCTCCAAACACAGGTGCTACTAACCAAAGTGGTTTTACTGCTTTACCTGGGGGAATAAGAATGGGAGATTACGGCAGTTTTATGGCTATGAATGAAGGAGGAGCATGGTGGATGAATTTTGATGATGGCGACACTTATCTGTTATACACTTCCTATGAAAGTGATTCATTGTTTAGTGAAGGAGCCACTCGTCAATTTGGAGTAAGTGTTCGTTGTGTAAAAGAAGAAGAAGAAATTGTTGGACTTCCTTATGTAATGACATACGAAGTCTTTGATAATACTTCAACAACTGCCTCATCGGGAGGTTATGTCGAAAATGATGGAGGCTATCCTATTACTGCATGCGGGGTGGTATGTAGCTCAAACAGTTTACCAACTTTAAGTAATAATATTAGTATGACTAATGAAGGAGCTCTATCAGGCGAAATGTATTTTTATAGCGACCTTACAAATCTTACTCCAAATCAGGAATATATTTTGCGAGCATATGCAACAAACAGTGTAGGTACAGCTTATGGTAATATCGTGTTTTTTGATACTTACGAATCTTATGATTATGGAGAACCTTGCCCTGACGAACCGACAGTAACAGATATTGATGGAAATTTATACACCACAATACTGATAGGTACACAATGCTGGTTACGCGAAAACTTGAAAGTTGAAAGATATACAGACGGTAGTACAATTGCATCTCCGGGCACAGATAATTTAGCATGGGAAAATAATACTAATGGAGCTTATGCTTACTATGAGAACAATTCTTCGTATAAAGAAATATATGGCGCATTATATAATTGGTTTGCTGTAGATTACGAAAGTAATGGCGGCAAATATTTATGTCCTCCGGGATGGAGGGTGCCCTCACATAACGATTGGACTCAATTAGAACAATATATTTGTTACGAAACCGGTGGTATGAATTGTGAAAGTACATTCCCTTACGACAACACTACAGAAGCTTGGCTAGGTACGAACGAAGGTAGTTACTTAGCAGGCAATTCAATGCTTTGGAATTCGGGAGCTTTAATCTCAAATATGTATTTCGAGCAATCGGGATGGATAGGATTACCGGGAGGAACTCGTGATTCGGGAGGAACTTATAGCTCAATTGGTCAAAGCGGCTACTGGTGGTCAACAGATAAAAATGAATTTGATGAACCGTGGTATCGTACTATTCAATATGGACAAACAGGGATAAGCAGATATTATTACTGGGGAGGGACAGGTAGGTCTGTAAGATGTGTAAAAGACTATTATAATAAATAGCCACTATTACGCAACTCCATACCACCATTGCTTTTATGTTTTAGTATCATAAAAAAAGCGTTTCTAAAAACGCTTTCTAAACTTGTGGAGATGACGGGACTCGAACCCGTGTCCAAACAAGAAACACATGTGCTTTCTACATGCTTATTCTGCTATTTTTTGTCGGGAAAAGAAAGGGAACAGACACCCTAATCTAAACCTTAACTTCTATTTCTCGGGTAGCAATCGAAGTTGTTACTACCCCAGCCCGAAATTGCTGCCACCTCCGTATCGGACAGGAATCAGGCAAGTCCATCCGGGAGATGTCTCGTTCAGATGCCTTGCACCTGAAAACGCTTAGCCTTACTGTACTTCAGACTATGCTGCGAGAGCATAATTGTTTGCGCCATTTATAAAGTGCGTGAAACAGTTTTACGGGTTTATTCACATTGCCCGGCATGCTTACACAAGCATTTTACCTGCTGTCGAAACCAAAATCATCCCCTGGTAAAATACCCCGCAAATATAGATAAAATATCCCGATATTCCAAGAATAAAGCTAATTTGCATCAGGCACACACAAAGATTTATTAGTTTATTATTGCTAAATGCATTATATTTGAAGCTTGAAAACTTTTTAAGTATAAAAATCAAAAAAAATAAATATATATGACAGACAAGCATTCATGTATTGGCGTTTTAAAAGAAACCAAAACACCACCTGATCGCAGAGTATTGCTCACACCGAGAATAGCAAAACTATTTACCGAGAAATATCCTAATATTAAATTATTAATACAATCAAGCGATTTAAGGTGTTTCAAAGACGAAGAATATACTAGTTTAGGTCTTGATGTAGTTAATGATATTTCCAAGTGTGATGTTTTATTAGGTGTAAAAGAAGTTGATATTCCCAAATTAATACCAGACAAACAATATCATTTCTTTTCGCATACACATAAAAAACAATCCTATAATCGTCCATTGTTGCAAAATATGGTAAAAAACAGAATTACAATGGTTGACCATGAATGCCTAACGTACCCTAATGGAGCAAGAGTTGTTGCCTTTGGTCGGTGGGCCGGAATAGTAGGAGCTTATAATGGACTTATAGCTTTAGGAAAACGATTAGGAACATTTGAGTTGAAACGCGCAAAAGACTGTTTCGATTTAAATGATATGCTAAAAGAAGTTAAGAAAGTAAAATTACCGAAAAATTATAAAATACTTATTACCGGCATGGGCAGGGTTGCCGGAGGTGCTATTGAAACACTTGCTCCTTTAAAAATTAAAAAAGTTAAATCAGTCGATTTTTTAACTAGAGAATTTGACGAACCTGTATTGTGTCAAATTGATGCAGACGAATATGTTGAGCACCAAGACGGCACGTGGATTAGTTTCCCTCACTTTTTTAATAATCCTAAGGAATATAAAAGTATTTTTAAACCTTATACTAAAGCTTCTGATTTATGGATACCATGTCATTTTTGGGATCAAAACTCACCCAAATTTTTAGTACATCAAGATTATCTAGAAAAAGATTTTAGAATTAAAATAATCGCCGACGTAAGCTGCGACATTGCCGATCCAATACCTTCTACATTAAGAGCATCTACAATTGCAGACCCATTCTATGGTTATAATCCTAATACACAAAAAGAATCTGAAGCTTTCGACAACAATAATATTACTGTAATGGCAGTAGATAACTTGCCGGGAGAATTACCTCGTGATGCTTCAGAAGATTTTAGTCAGGTTTTCCTCGAAGAAGTAATCCCTTCAATTATTGAAGAAGACGACAAAGAGATTATCAAAAGAGCAACAATTTGTTCTAATGGCAAGCTAACAAAAGAATACGAATACTTACAGGATTTTCTCGAAGGAAAAGAATAATTAAAACTATTATTTGTATTTATTTACAAATATTTAATATCGTGAATTTCTTTTAAAGGATTCTCATTCGAAAATATTGCACTTCCGGCTACAAGCGAGTTTGCTCCATATTGTTTAAGCTTCTTGGCATTTTTAGAGCTTATACCACCATCAACTTGAATAATTAAATTCTTGTTGTATTTTGCCTTAAGCTCTTGAAGTTCTGATAATTTTGAATAAGTATTACTTATAAATTCTTGTCCTCCAAATCCGGGATTAACCGACATAAGCAGTACCATATCAATATATGGCATAATATCTTTAAGAAGTTGCACTGATGTATGTGGGTTTATTGTTACACCTGCAAGCTTGTCTTTATTTTTTATTTGTTGCACAACCCTATTTAAGTGATTACAAGCTTCGTAATGCACAGTAATAATATCGGCACCTACATCTGCAAACTCTTCTACATACCGTTCAGGTTGAATTATCATTAAGTGAACATCTAATTTCTTTTTGCAAATCTTTCTAACATGTTTTAATATAGGCATTCCAAATGATATATTCGGCACAAAAACACCATCCATAATATCAAGATGGAGCCAATCTGCCTCACTTTTGTTAATCATTTCAATTTCACCCGACAGATTATTAAAGTCGGCAGCAAGCAAAGAAGGAGCAACAATACATTCCATTATTAAAATTTTAGTGCGAATATAAGGAAATCCCTTACGATAATTAGAATAAAATTAAACTAAATATGATTTTAGTTTTTTGTATTTATTTGACTGTTTCAATCTTCTGATTGCCGATTCTCTGATTTGCCTTACTCTTTCGCGTGTCAATCCAAATTCCTCGGCAATTTCTTCTAAAGTTTTTGGATGCTGTCCTTCTAATCCGTAAAATAGCTTTATTATTTGAGCTTCTCTTTTTGCTAATACACTTAAGGTTGAATTAATTTCTTTTCGTAATGATTCTAGCATAAGACTATTATCGGGCGGAACCGAATCGTTCATCCCAATAACATCGTAAAGAGTTGCGTCATCATCGTCTTTACTTAGAGGAGCATCCATTGACAAATGTCGCGTACTGTTACGTAAATTTTCTTTAATATCATTAGCATTAAACTCCATAATTTCTGCAATTTCCTCTTCGGTTGGTTCTCTGTTTAGTTCCTGCTCCAATTTTGATGTAGCCATATGTATTTTATTAATAGCTCCAATCTTATTTAATGGCAAACGAACTAAACGACCTTGAATGGCAAGGGAATGCAAAATAGATTGACGTATCCACCATACAGCATATGAGATAAATTTAAATCCTCTTGTTTCATCAAATCTCTTTGCGGCTTTTATTAATCCTAAATTACCTTCGTTGACCAAATCCTGCAGGCTAAGTCCTTGATTTTGGTATTGCTTTGCAACTGAAACTACAAATCGTAAATTACTAGTTACAAGTTTATCTAAAGCCTTTTGGTCGCCTTCTTTAATTCTACGAGCTAATTCAATCTCTTCTTCGGGAGAAATCAAATCCTTACGCCCTATCTCAAGTAAATACTTGTCAAACGAAGGAGAATCGCGTGTTGTAACTTTTTTCGATATTTTTAATTGTCTCATTGCCATAATAGTATATATTATATATACGCAAACTATAGCTAATTGGTTGCTTGAATATTATAAATATTATTCCATTTTTTTATTATTTTACAAATAAAAAAGTCTTTGTTTGTTGTTTAAAGAAATATTTTTTATTTTTGCAGTGTAATTCGGTTTCATATTATACATTATAATACTCGAAATCAAAATTTACCACTTATAATTAAGTAAAATTGTTCCATTTTAAACATACTTATACATGTACAACAGTTCTGAACTAAACGAAATGCAAGTTGCAGCTTTAGTAGAAATTGCTAAAGAATTAGGAATTAAAAAACCTGAAAAAATTGAAAAAGAAGATTTAATTTATAAAATACTGGATACTCAAGCAATTCAGGAATCTCAAAAAAAAGATAAACCTGAAAAAAAAGCCAGAACAAGACGTAGAGCCGAAAAAGTTGCTCATAGTACTCCTACTAATGATGAATTAAAATTAGATTTAGTTGCTGAAGAATCTAGTGATGAAAAAATTCCTGCCAACAAAAATCAAGAAAAACAAAGCATAGAAAAAACTGCTGCAGAAAAAACTGCTACAGAAAAAAAAGCAACAGCAAAACGTAAAGGTGGGATTAAAAAAGGAACCCCACATCGTAAAAGAGTACCTCTAAAACCTGAAGAAAAAAATGATTACTACAATCTAATAAAAACCCCTATCGAGTTAAAAGATGAACAATCATCAACTTCAAGTGCTAAGGATAAAAACACTAAAACAAAAGATGAAAGATCAACAAATAAACAGCAAGATAAAAATAAATCGCAAAAGTCTCCAAAAGCCAAAGAACAGATAAACTCTAAACAACAACAGGAAACTCCTTCGCAAACCAAACCACAACAGGATATAAGTCAAGATTCAAAAAAGGAAACCCAACAAAAAACAGAAGTAATTGACAAGAAATCGGGAAACGATAGTTCACAAGTGCAAACCGAACCGACACAAAAAAAGTCTAACCCCAATAATAAGAATCAAAGAACATCGCAAAACGACAAGAACTTTAATAACAACCAAAATAGACAACAATATAGTCAAGATAATCAGAATGAAGATACTACAAGCTACGAATTTAACGGATTTATTACAACAATTGGAGTTTTAGAAATTATTCAGGAGGGATATGGTTTTTTACGCTCATCAGATTATAACTATTTAAATTCTCCTGACGATATTTATATAAGTCAATCACAAATAAAATTGTTTGGGTTAAAAACCGGAGATACTATTGAGGGAACAATCAGACCACCTAAAGAAGGTGAAAAATATTTTCCATTAATAAAGATTATTAAAATTAATGGCAGAGACCCTGCAATTATGAGGGATAGAATTCCTTTCGATCATCTAACTCCTCTATTCCCTAACGAAAAGTTCAATATTACCGGACAAGGAATGGATAATTTATCAATTAGAGTTGTAGATCTATTCTCTCCTATCGGTAAAGGACAAAGAGGTTTGATAGTAGCACAACCAAAAACAGGAAAAACTATTTTACTTCAGCAAATTGCAAATGCCATTTCTGCTAATCATCCCGAAGCATATTTGATAATTTTGCTAATTGACGAACGCCCCGAAGAAGTTACAGACATGGCACGTAGCGTAAATGCTGAAGTAATCGCATCTACATTTGACGAACCCGCAGAAAGACACGTAAAAGTAAGCACAATAGTACTTGAAAAAGCTAAACGCATGGTAGAATGCGGACATGATGTCGTGATTCTACTTGATTCTATTACACGACTTGCTCGTGCTTATAATACTGTTGCTCCTGCCTCAGGAAGAGTGCTTTCTGGCGGCGTTGACAGCAATGCTTTACATAAACCTAAAAGATTTTTTGGAGCTGCCAGAAATATCGAAGGCGGAGGTTCATTAACAATATTAGCTACAGCTCTTACCGAAACAGGCTCTAAAATGGATGACGTTATCTTCGAAGAATTTAAAGGAACAGGAAATATGGAGCTGCAACTCGACAGAAAATTATCGAACCGAAGAATATATCCAGCTGTTGACATTACTGCTTCTAGTACAAGACGTGAGGACTTACTTTTACCTGCCGAAGTAATTAGCAGAATTTGGGTACTTAGAGAGTTTCTCGCCGATATGAATTCGGTTGAAGCAATGGATTTTATAAGACAAAGATTACCTAATACAAAAGATAATATTGAATTTTTAATGACTATGGATAAACAATAGCTATTGAAAAAATATTTCAAACGAATTGAAAATCTTTTATACAATCAGTCAAGTCTTCTGAAAGGTATTATATTATTTCTTATTCTTTCTGTTTTCTTCTACTTAAATATTAGTAACTATTCAAGTGGCTCGATTAGTAACGGACAGCAAGGAATTAAATATTGGCTCGATACAGAAAGATACCTTGAAGCCGCTGATAATATACTTTCCGGAATACCACTTCAGGACAGAGAAGTACAATTCTCCGGTTATATTTTAATCTTAGCTTTTATTAAACTCTTAAAAATCCCTTTAGTTAGTATTGTAATAATTCAAATAATTGTAGCAATTATCGCAGCCTTTCTAATGTTTAGAATTATAATTCAAATTACAGAATCTAAAATCGCTGCTTTATTAAGCATATTCCTGTTTTTGTGCAATCCATTTATAACCAAATGGCACTTGTACATTCTTACTGAGTCTCTATAAACATCCCTAATTCTTATATACTTAATTACATTATATTATGCTATTACTAACAAAAATTATTACAATTACATATTAACTTTTATCCTTCTTTTAATTACAATTTCAATACGTCCTAACGCATGGCTTTTACTGCCTCTTAGCTTTGTGTTCATTATAATATACTCAAATTGGAGAAAATATACCAAAATCACTCTCTCCATTTTAATCCCAATTAGTTTTATCTTAATTTTAGCAGAAATATCAGAAATTAATAAAAGCATAATGATTACCACTCCTATTGATAATCTCGAAAATGGGATTACTGTATGGGGACACAACGAACTAAACTTAAACATGCCTAAAGATTCTGTAATTAACAGAACTGATTGGACTGCTGGATTTTCCTACGTTTTAAAACATCCTCTTGCTTCAACCAAACTCGCTTGTATGCGAATCTGGTACTCAATTATTCACATCAGACCTTTTCATAGTGTGGAGTATAAAACTCATGTTCTAATATGGATTTACCGGCATATCTACTCACAATAATCGCTCTTGTAAAGTTTTGGCGAAGAAAATTAATAAAACTTGGATTTTGGTTTATTGCTACACATCTTATTGTAATAGCTTTGAGCTATGCTGAGCACGATTCTCGCTTTGATATTTATATTTTACCTATATTTTACCTTATATCAGGAATTTCTCTGGGATTATTAATCCAAAAATCAAATAATAATATTGGGAACTAGTCAAACTATTATACATTACAAAACATATGCTGAACATTATTTTAGTATTTTTGGAAGATTTAAAGTTGAATTTATATATTTTTAAAAAATGATAAAATTATTATTTACAATAGCCTTAGCTATTACTATTAGCTCGCTTTGGACTCAAGAGTTGACAAAGATTAATTATGACAAAGATATTACTCACAATATTTCTGTAATTAAATCATCTTTAGATGAACTAATTGTCCACTTTGAGATAAACACTTATAATCTAGAAAAAGTACAAACCCCCGAAGGACTTGCTTTTATAGTAAATGCACCTAACGGTGGAAGAATTTATGAAAAAGGTGCTCCTGATTTACCATTACTTAGCACATCATTAATTATTGATGATAATGGCATGTATTCGGCTGAGATTGTGCAAGGAGATTATATTGAACTGGAAGACATTAATATTGCACCATCAAAAGGTAGTTTATTACGTTCAGTAAATCCTAACGATGTTCCTTATACATATGGAGAAGCGTACCAAAAAGATGAATTTTACCCCGAAACAAATGGGAAATTATCTAAACCCTTTATTTTAAGAGATTTTAGAGGTATAAATTTACAAGTATTCCCTTATACGTATAATCCCATATCTAAAGTTTTGAGAATCTATACATCACTGGAAGTTAAGCTAACTAAAACAAACAAAACAAATGATATAAATTCAATTTCAAGAACAAAATCTCTGGATTTAATAAACGGCTCATTTAGTGAGATTTACGAATCTGTGTTTTTAAATTATCAGACTAATCCGGTCAAATATACTCCACTTGAGGAACCTTCGCCAGGTAATATATTAATTATTAGCCATCCCGAATACACCGAATCTATGACAGATTATATTACATGGAAAATCGAAAAAGGATTCGAAGTAGAAATAATTGATGTTACAGAAATTGGAAATACTGCCACTGCAATAAGCGCTTATGTTGACAATTATTTTAATGATAACGGATTATCTTATTTATTGCTTGTAGGAGATGCTCAACACATCCCACCAATGATTGTAAACTCTAACGATTCGGATAATGCGTATGCTTATGTATTGGGCGATGATGGATATGCAGACTTTTTTGTTGGAAGATTTTCAGGCGAATCTCTTACTGATATAGAAACTCAAGTAGCACGAACCATTTATTACGAAAAAGACATGGACGAAACAAACTCTTGGCTCGAAAATGCTTTATCAAGTGCTTCTAACGAAGGAGGTGGCTCTACAGGACACGATGGTGGAGAATCAGACGAAGTACACATGAGCTATATTAACGACGACCTTGAAACTTATGGATATTCAGTAACTAATGTTAATCAAGACGGTGGTAACAATACAATGCTTAGTAATGCTGTAAACGAAGGTATTGGAATTGCAAATTATATCGGACATGGTAGCGACCAATCATGGGCCAATACTAACTTTACTAATTCAAATGTAAATGCTCTAACTAACCATAATAAGCTATTATTTGCCTTTAGTGTTGCTTGTGTAAATGGAAACTTTTCGGGACAAACCTGTTTTGCTGAAGCATGGCTAAGAGCTACAAATAATGAACAACCTACCGGTGCAGTAGGGTTTTTAGCATCAACCATAAATCAAGCATGGAACGAACCAATGACAGGACAAGACGAAATGGTTGATATTTTAATAGAATCATACAATCACAACATTAAAAGAACTTTTGCGGGAGTTGCATTAAATGGAATGTTCCTAATGATTCAAGAAGGAGGACAAGGACAAGCAACTGCTGATACTTGGACGGTTTTTGGAGACCCTGCTTTGATGCTTAGAACAAAAACTCCACAAGCAATGAATATCTCACATCTCGAAATCTTTAGCGTTGGCGAAACTCAGTTTAGTGTAAATTGTGATGTAGAAGGTGCACTTGTTGCAGTTAGCAAAATTGTTGATGAAAATGTTGAATTAATAGGTACTGCTTATGTTGATGAAGGTGTTGCTAATCTTAATCTTATTCCTTTCGAGACTCCGGGTACAATGAAAATAACTGTTACTGCATTTAATAAAATCACTTATCAGGAAGAAATTATGGTAATTGTGCCTGAAGGACCATATATAGTACTTGACTCTTTCGAAATTACTGACGAAGAAGAAAACAATAATCAGTTAGCTGATTTCGGCGAAAGTATTAATCTTAATTGTATAGCTAAAAATGTTGGAGTAGAAACAGCTAATAGTGTTAGCTGCACAATTAACACAAACGACCAACTAGTAGATATTACTCAGGATAACAACTTCTTTGGCGATATTGAAGCAGATAATTCTATTACACTATCCAATGCGTTTAGCTTCGATGTCGCAGAATTTGTTCCCGATCAACATAACGTGGTTTTTAATGCTGAGTTTCAAGATGGGAATTTAAATGTTTGGAATTCTACATTTTCGATAAAACTTAATGCACCTTCGCTGGAATTAAACTTTATTGGTATTGATGATAGCGAAAGTGGCAATAACAATGGAATGCTTGACCCGGGAGAAACAGCTAATTTAATAATAGAAATTGTAAACCAAGGACACGCCAATGCAAGCCAGGGGCAGATTAATATGGCAGTAGAACAAAATGCTACCGGTATTGCCACAGAGAACACACTAGATGGCTTATCCGTTAGCGAAAATCAACAGCTTACATTTACTATAGCTGTTGATGATATACTCCAAGCAGGAACATTGGTATTATGCAGCTTTAATGCTAATCTAGGAAATTATAGTGCCGATTTAGATATTTCTATTCCTGTAGGATTACAAATTGAAGATTGGGAATCAGCTAGCTTAGAATCATTTGCATGGACAAATGATACATCCTTGCCATGGACAATTGATACATCAGAATATTATGAAGGCGAAAATAGCTTAAAATCTGGAATTCCCTCATCAGCAGGGAACTCTTCATTAACCATTATCTTAGAAGTAGTAGCAGATGATGAAGTAAGTTTTATGAAAAAAGTTAGTTGCGAACAAATTTATTTTGATATGTATTTCGATTATTTAGGCTTTTATATAAACGATCAACTCCAAGATCAATGGGCAGGAGAAGTTGATTGGTCTGAAGAATCTTATGATGTGTCGCAGGGAAATCAGGTACTTAAATGGACTTATACTAAAGATGCATACTTTACAGAAGGGGCAGATTGTGCTTGGATAGATTATATAATACTACCCCCACATACTGTTGCAACCTCAATTAATAATCAAACAGTGGACCTTAATGAATTTAAAACTTCGGTTTATCCAAATCCTGCTACTGACATTGTTAATGTTTTAATCCAAGCTCCTGAATCCGAAATGTTTAAAGCCGAAATATTTACTATTACAGGAATTAAAGTGAAAACCGTTTTTGAAAATCGAAATATAGAAAAAGGAAATAATATTATCAGTTTCAATATTTCTGATTTACCAAATACATATTATATTATTGTTCTAACAAGCGATTCTAAACAAATTACACATAAAGTTTCTGTAAATAAATAAACTGCATAATGAATAAAATATACTTTTGCTTAATCGTATTCCTTTTTTTAAGCAATTTTTCATTTGCTCAAAAAAAGGTGAGTCGTTCTACTTTTGAAGGACGACACCACATGTTAAGTAAAGATGAGCTTAATTCAAAACTCAATACTAAAGATTTTATTGAAACAAATGCTCCTAATGGTAACGTGCGGAATATTGCTGAATTTGAAAGGAATCAAGGTGTTATTGTAGCAAATCAAACATATCAAAATATTAATTATTTTGGTTTTCCTGATAGCATGATTGCTGAGATGAGCGAAGAAGCAAAAGTTTATATTCTTGTTGATGGAATAAACACAAACGAGTTAGCTGATGAATTATCAGATTTAGATAATATAAATATGGATAATATTGTATTTATTGATGCTGCTTACGATTCACGCTGGACTAGAGACTTTAGCCCATGGTTTATTGCTTATAATAATCCCCCACAAGTAGGTATAGTTAATTTTCAGTACAACAGAGATCGACCTAATGATAATGATGTTCCAATTGCATTAGGCGAATTCTTCGATCTCGAAGTTTTTGGCATGAATGTAATTCATACCGGCGGAAATTATATGTGCGATGGTATGGGAAAAGCAGCCTCTACCGATTTGGTTTACGAAGAAAGTATTATTGAAGGAATTTCGGATGCGGCTGTAAATACACGCATGGAAGAATATCTGGGCATTACAGATTATCATGTTGTAGAAGACCCTATGGGAGAATATATTAAACATATAGATTGCTGGGGTAAGTTCTTAGATGTAGATAAAATTATAATAACTCAAGTACCTTCTAATCATCAACAATATGATGAATACGAAGCAGCAGCCGATTATTGGGCAAATCAAATAAGCTCCTACGGAAATAAATATCAAGTATTCAGAGTTTATACAGGCATTAGTAATGATGGCAATGGTGCTCCATATACAAATTCGCTAATATTAAACAATAAAGTATTGGTGCCAATCACAAATTATTCTGAATGGGAGCCATACAACAATGACGCTCTCGCTGTGTACGAACAAGCTATGCCCGGATACGAAATTATTGGCGTAATGGAAGTTAATTATGCTACATGGGAAAGTACCGATGCTTTGCATTGTCGCACTCACGAAGTACCTGATTTTGAAATGCTTCACATTAATCACATCCCAATTCTTGATACTGTTGATTATGCCGAACAATTTCAGATTTCTGCAAATATAACCTCATACGGTGGACATTCATTGATTGCAAATATGCCAAAATTGCATTACAGTGTTAATTCCGGAGAATATGTAGAATATCAAATGGAGAACTTGGAGGATAACATTTATGCAGCATGGATTACCGGTATTCAAGGAGGTGAAACAATAGAATATTATATCGAAGCCGAAGATAATTCAGGTCGAAACGAAAAACATCCTTTTATTGGTGAACCCGACCCACATAAATTTATTGTTGACGAAAACACAGGCGTTAAAACACACAAAAATTCGTATATTAAAGTGTTTCCCAATCCGGCAACAAACCACATAAGCCTAATTGTCAACAACTTACCCACAGGCGATTATGAATACGACATTTTTTCAATAGAAGGTAATATCCTTAAAAAAGGAATAATTAACTCAAGTGGTAATTGGCAAAGATTTATTATTTCAACTGACAAATTACCAAGTGGAATTTATATAATTAAACTTCACAACAATCGCATCACAAAATCATACCGATTTGTAATACAATAAAACAAGAATATTAATTAATGTTATTACCTTGTACTTTTATTGTTTTTACACAAACAGAATAACTATTCTTTCAATAATTTAACCCAATTTGATATTCTGGTTTCAGTAAGTTCAGGTTCATTATCGTGGTCTAATGCAAGCCCATGAAAGAACCCATTCTCTTCTGCTGATGATTCAAAATAATCATATTCATCAACAGGCCATTTACCAATAATTTGGGCACCCAACGAAATCAGTGCATTATAAAGAATTTCAACATGATCGATAAAGTGATTAGGATATAATACAGCATTTCCAAGACCAAATATAGCAGCTTTTTTGCCTATAAGATTATAACCTTCGTCTTGTGCTTTCTTAAAAAATGGCACCCATTGTTCACCGGTATAGGCTTCTGTCCAATTGTCGGCTCCTACTGTTGAACAACCAAATATAAAAAAGTCGTATTGTTTAAAATAATTAAAATCAAACAATTTAAGACTAGTAATATCAGAATCGTGTATTTTTTGCTGCACAATTTCAGCAGCCTTATTTACACTCCCATTTGGAGGCCAGAATACAATTAAAGTTTTTCCCATTATACAGTATGTTTTTTTCGTTTAAAAAAAATCTAATTTTCGCATGCAAAATAAAACAATTTTATTAAAAACCTTTGAGTTTCAGAAAAAAAGCCTACTTTTGCGGCTCGTGAATTATTAAAATAATGTCTAACTTATTAAAATTAAAGAGATTAAAGAAATGACAGATCAAGAAAACAAAAAGCCCGAAGAGCAGCAAGCAGCTCAAAACCCTGATAATCAAGAGCAACCGATTGTAAATCAGGATCAAACAGAAACCCCTCCTATCCAAGAACCCGACCAAGAAGAAAATAAACAAACAAAATCATTTGCAGAAGATGCAAAAGAAAAAGAAGAAAATTCTTCATCAAAATTAAGCGGTTCTGTAACAATCGATGATGTAAAACCAATTGAAGATTTTGATTGGGAAGCATTTGCTGATGACGAAACCATGCCAAAAGCAGAACGTACAAAATTAGAAGATGTTTACAGCGAAACATTATCAACAATTAACGAAAGTGAAGTTATTGATGGTACAGTTGTACATATTGGTAAACGCGAAATTGTTGTAAACATTGGGTACAAATCAGAAGGTGTAATTTCTGCAAACGAATTTCGCTACAACCCTGATCTTAAAGTAGGCGACACAGTAGAAGTCTTTGTTGAGAACATGGAAGATGTTGGCGGGCAGCTAATACTATCTCATAAGAAAGCAAAAGCTTTACGTAGTTGGGAAAACATAAACAGAGTTCATGACAACGATGAAATTATTAAAGGATACATTAAATGTCGAACCAAAGGTGGTATGATAGTAGATGTATTTGGTATCGAAGCGTTCCTACCCGGTTCACAAATTGATGTAAAACCAATCAGAGATTATGACGTATTTGTAGGAAAAACAATGGAATTTAAAGTTGTTAAAATTAATAATGAATTTAAAAACGTTGTAGTTTCTCACAAAGCACTTATCGAAGCTGAACTGGAAGAACAGAAAAAAGAAATTATTGGTAAACTTGAAAAAGGTCAAGTTTTAGAAGGCACAGTTAAAAATATTACATCTTATGGAGTATTTATTGACTTAGGTGGTGTTGACGGACTTATTCATATTACCGACTTATCATGGGGACGAGTTACTCACCCCGAAGAAATTGTTACACTCGACGAAAAAATCAATGTAGTAATTTTAGATTTTGATGATGATAAAAAACGAATCGCTTTAGGCTTAAAACAACTTACTCCTCATCCATGGGATTCGCTTGATGAAAACCTTAAAGTAGGAGATAAAGTAAAAGGTAAAGTTGTTGTTTTAGCCGACTATGGAGCATTCGTTGAAATTACTACAGGTGTAGAAGGTCTTATCCACGTTTCTGAGATGTCTTGGTCGCAACACCTACGCAGTGCTCAGGAGTTTATGCAAGTTGGAGACGAAGTCGATGCTGTTATTTTAACCTTAGACCGCGATGAACGTAAAATGTCATTAGGCATAAAACAATTGCACCCCGACCCATGGGAAGAAATTGAAAAACGCTATGCCGAAGGCTCTAAACATACTGCTAAAGTACGTAACTTTACAAACTTTGGCGTATTCGTTGAATTAGAAGAAGGTGTTGATGGATTAGTTCATATTAGCGATTTATCTTGGACAAAGAAAATTAAACACCCCGCAGAATTTACCCAAATTGGAGCAGAACTAGAAGTGGTTGTATTAGAAATTGATAAAGAAAACCGCCGTTTAAGTCTCGGACACAAACAAATCGAAGAAAATCCTTGGGATGTATTCGAAACAATATTCTCTTCAGGAAGTATTCATGAAGGAACAATTGTAGAACTTACCGACAAAGGAGCCATAATTGCTTTACCATATGGAGTAGAAGGTTTTGCAACACCTAAACACCTTGTAAAAGAAGATGGTAGTCAAGCTAAGCTAGATGACAAAATCGACTTTAAAGTTATTGAATTTAATAAAGAAGGTAAGAAAATCTTTGTCTCCCATTCAAGAATTCACGAAGATGAAAAACGTGAACAACAAGGTAAAGAAAGAAAATCAAAGCAAAAAGAAGGTAAATCTGCAAAATCTAAAGTTAAAAATGTAAACGATAAGATGGAAAAAACAACTTTAGGGGATGTACTTGACTTTGGAGACTTAAAGAAAGAACTAGAAAAACAAGAGAAAAAAGAAAAGCAAGTATCAGATAAGCCGATAAAAGAAGAAGCAGCTTCTAAAAAAGTTGAAAAAAAGCAGAAAGAAGAAAATTCTGAAGAAGAAACTGCTGAAAAAACTAAAAAAGAAACTGCTAAAAATGTAGAGAAAAAAACAACAGCTAAGAAAACAACAGCTAAGAAAACAACAGCTAAGAAAACCTCTACAAAAAAAGAGGCTGATACGAAATCAGACGAGGAAGCTAAACCTTCAGAGGAAGCTAAAGATGATAGTTCAAAATAATAGTAAAAATAATGTTTAAGTAAAAGAGCGACAAAAATATCAGATAATAGGTTTTATCATATATAATCCTTTTAAAATTTAAAAAAACTGCATATATTTGCCACTCCAAAATTGAAATTCAAATATTAACCGATTAAAATATTTTAAAATGACAAAAGCAGATATTGTTAACGAAGTTTCAAAAAATACTGGTATCGAAAAGGTAACAGTGCAAAAAACTATTGAGGCATTCATGGAAGAAGTAAAAGCATCATTAACTAATGGTGACAATGTTTATTTAAGAGGTTTTGGTAGTTTTATTATTAAACAACGTGCAGAAAAAACAGCAAGAAATATCTCAAAAAATATTACAATTACTATTCCCGCACATAAAATTCCTGCTTTCAAGCCTTCAAAATCATTTGTTAGCAAAGTATCAAAAAACAACTAAAAAATTAATATTATGCCAAGCGGAAAAAAACGTAAGAGACATAAGATGTCAACACATAAAAGGAAAAAAAGACTGCGTAAAAACAGACATAAAAAGAAGAAATAATTCTTATTTTTTAGCAGTTAATAAATTTGTTTAGCCTTTAGGATAGCCTAAAGGCTAATTACGTACATATTCCTTTTATATGACTCAAAAGCAAGATCAACATAAGGTTCAGGAGTTATATATTGATGTTCGAGCATCTGAAGTATCAATAGCATTACTCGAAAATAAGCAACTAACCGAGCTTAATAAAGAGTATATTAATACTCGGTTTTCGGTTGGTGATATCTACTTAGGCAAAGTGAAAAGACTTATGCCGGGATTAAATGCTGCATTTGTAGATGTAGGTTACGAACGTGATGCATTTCTTCATTACTTAGATTTAGGTCCCCAATTTCAATCAATAAATAAGTTTTTACATTTAATACTATCAACAAAACCTAAAAATATTGATTTTAATAGGATTAAACCTGAGCCTGAAATAGATAAAAATGGTAAAATCACTGATGTATTAACAGTAGGGCAATATATTTTAGTACAAATAGCTAAAGAGCCTATTTCAAACAAGGGACCTCGCTTAAGCAGTGAAATTAGCCTTGCCGGAAGAAATTTAGTTGTACTTCCATTTGGAGACAAAGTATCTGTTAGCCAAAAAATAAAATCACACGAAGAGAAAAAAAGATTACGAAGACTTATAGAAAGCATAGCACCTAAAAATTACGGCATAATTGTTAGAACTGCTGCCGAATCTAAAATGGTTGCCGAGTTAGATAAAGAATTGTCAGGATTAACTAAAAAGTGGGAAACTATTACCGAAAAACTCAAAGGAGCAAAACCTCCTATTCTTGTTTTAGGCGAACTAGACCGTACAGCAGCGATGCTTCGAGATATTCTAAGCAGTAGTTTCAACCAAATAGTTGTAAACAATAAAGAAACTTTTGACGATGTAAAACTATACATCACAGAAATTGCTCCCGAAAAAGCAGATATAGTAAAGCTTTATAATGGTAAAACTCCTTTGTTTGACCACTACGGAATTCAACGGCAAATAAAAACCTTATTTGGAAAAACAGTTCCATTCAAAAATGGTGCTTACTTAATAATTGAACATACCGAAGCTGCACATGTAATTGATGTAAATAGCGGTAACAGAAGCAATTCTGAACAAAATCAAGAAAACAATGCCCTAGAAATAAATTTACTAGCCGCCGAAGAAATTGCCCGACAGCTTAAGCTTAGAGACATGGGAGGCATTATCGTAATCGATTTTATAGATTTACATGATGTCGTAAACAAGAAAAAAGTCTATCAAAAAATGATAGATTCGATGCAAGGCGAAAGAGCAAAATATCATGTTACCCCTTTGAGCAGGTTTTGCCTTATGGAAATTACCCGTCAAAGAGTAAGACCAGAAATTCATGTAAAAACTTCGGAAAGATGCCCTACTTGTAATGGTAGCGGTAAGATTTCAGCAAGCATTAATCTTGTTGATGAAATTGAAAATAATATGAAGTTTTTATTGAAAAAATATACAGTTAAAAAACTAATTATTAAAACTCACCCATTTGTTGAAGCATACATAAATAAAGGTTTTCTTTCGGTCAGAAAAAAATGGCAAAAACAATTTCGTCAAAGAATTGTTGTTTATCCAATGATGGAATATTCCTATATGGAATATCATTTTTTTAATGAAAGCGATGAAGAAATTATTTTTTAATAAGTATTGTTCATACAACAAAAATCAAAGCTATGTTAAGATTATTTAAAGCTCTTTTGCCGGTAGCTATGCTATTGGTTATAAACTCGTTTGTTACTTTTGGACAACTTGAAGTTCCTGTAAAATGGAATTATACCATTGAAAAAGTTGACAACACAAGCCTTAAGCTTAAATTAACAGGTAATGTTGAACCCAAATGGCACTTGTACGCAATGGATTCACCCGAAGAAGGATCATTACCACTACTGTTAGGACTTGATGCATCCGATAAAATTGAACTAATTGGTCCTTTTCGTCAAATTACAACCCCAACAGAAGAGTTTGATGATGTTTTTAACGTAAACATTAAATATTTCGACAAAGTAGCCATTTTTGAACAAGTATTTAAACCAATTAATAATGAGAAATTTAGTGCAACTTTAATTATTGAAGGGCAAGCATGCTTCGACGACGGCAAGTGTGTTTTAATAAATGATGAAATTGAAGTAAACATAGAACCTAAGCAATACTTTGTAAATAATGAAGAAAAAGGGAATCATAAAGACGAAAATTTAACAGAAAATAAGGATGATAAATTCAACAACAATGCAGTTGAAGAATCTGATAATGAGGTTAAAGAATCTGATAATGAAATTACTGAAGAAATAATAGAAGAACCTAATGATGTTCAAAAGATTGATTCTTCCTCTAATAAAACTATAGATAATTCAAATAAAGAAAATAACAACAAAGGTTTGCTAGGAACTTTTTTCCTGGCAATAATTCTTGGACTTGCAGGAATTTTAACTCCATGTGTGTTTCCAATGATTCCAATGACAGTTTCGTTTTTTATGCAAGGACAATCGAGTAGAGCAAGTAGTATTTTCAAAGCTTTGTTCTTTGGGATTTCCATAGTATTGTTATACACTCTTGTTGGTGTTATTGTATCGCTGACAAGTGCAGGCGCCGATTTTCCAACTTTATTGAGTACTCACTGGATACCAAATACTATTTTCTTTTTACTGTTTATCTTTTTTGCAGGATCATTTTTTGGTCTATACGAAATTATTCTACCATCAGGACTAGCAAATAAAGCCGATAAACAAGTTGATAAAGGAGGTATATTATCTTCTTTCTTTATGGCAGTAACTTTGGTAATAGTTTCATTTGCTTGTACAGGTCCCATTGTTGGAGCCTTACTAGTTAAAGCTGCCAGTGGCAGTATTATAGAACCTACTATAGGTATGCTCGGTTTTGGTCTTGGATTTGGGATTCCATTTACAGTATTAGCAATTTCTCCCAGCTGGCTTAAAAAATTACCACAATCCGGAGGTTGGATGAATTCTGTAAAAGTTGTTATGGCTTTTATAATTCTAGCCTTTTCTCTAAAATTTTTAAGCAACATGGATCAAAATTATCATTTAAATCTAATGAGTCGTGATATATATTTATCTATTTGGATTGTGTTATTCTTCTTATTAGGATTTTACCTACTCGGCAAAATAAAATTGCCTCACGATACCGAATTAAAACACGTATCAGTATTTAGACTTGTATTAGCAATAGTTTCATTTGTATTCGCTGTATATTTAATTCCTGGCTTATTTGGAGCAGAACTTAAACCTGTATCAGGATTAATTCCACCAAAAGCAACTCAACAGTTCACGATTTCTTCGCAAACAGTAAGCAATAATTTAGCTCCCGAAATTAATAAATTGTGTGATGAGCCTAAATATAACGATTTTCTCCATTTAGACGATGGATTAAATGCATATTTTGATTATGAACAAGGACTTAAATGTGCCAAAATTCAAAATAAACCAATAATGTTATACTTCACCGGACACTCATGTAGCAACTGCAAAAAAATGATGTCAGAAGTTTGGACTCAGGAAGTGAAAACATTACTAAATGAAGAATTTGTTTTTATTGCACTCTATATTGACGACAAATATAAACTGCCCGAAAGCGAATGGGTTACCTCTAAAGTTGACGGTAAAACTAAAAAAACTATTGGGCAAATAAATAGCGACAGGCAAATTGAATTATTCAATATTAATTCTCAACCTTATTATGTTATTCTATCGCCCGAAGAAACAATGATTAACGAAGCTATGGAATATAATACTGATACTGAAGAGTTTAAAAATTGGATAAATCAGGGACTAGAATCTTTTGACAAGACAAACAAAAAAACCGAATAATTTTTTTTAAAAGTTATATAAATTAATCACAAAATAATGTAGATTTGTTGCTTTATAAATTCTAAGGTAGAAGTAAGCATGTTGAGATTAAGAGTATTTGTGTTCGTAATTTGTGCAGTATCATTTCTAAATTCTGAAGCACAAAATTCACGTTTTATCCATAGAGTATTTACTAATGTATCTGTAACTGAAGAAGTTCTGTTTAGTTCTGGTGATAACTATTTAGGTGTTCATAAAGATTTATATTTTGATTTTTATGAACCTTCTAATGATACTATGGAACTTAGACCTTTAGTTATAGAAGTATTTGGTGGGGCATTTGTGCAGGGCAATCGCCAGTGGGCGGATATGCTCGCATACGGCGATAGCTTAGCCTCTTACGGTTATACTGTAGCTGCTATTGATTATAGATTGGGTTTTAATCCTTTGTCGGGTGGAAGCATCATACGAGCCGCATATAGAGCATGTCAAGATGTTAATGCTGCGATAAGGTTTTTCAAAGCAAATTATGCCGAGTATAGAATTGATACAACACAAATATTTTTACTTGGGAATTCAGCAGGTACTATTGCCTCATTATTATCAGTATATCTAGAAGAAGATGAACGCCCCGAAGAAACTTATAATAACGGATTACTACAAGACGATCTTGGTTGCATTCACTGTACAGGAGATTATCAAAATCATACCAATGATGTTGCCGGAATTGTAGCGCAATGGGGCGGACTCGATGATCTTAATTATATCGATGATTACAACGACACACCTGTTTGCTTTATACACGGCACAGGTGATAGTACAGTACCCTGCGATTCAGGATTTGCTTATAATAATATCGAATTTTTATCATTACCATATTTGTATGGTTCCAAATCCTTATCAATGAAACTTGATTCTTTAGAAACATGGCACGAATTACATTTATTCGAAAATGCTTCACATTGTTTCTATCTCGAAAATCTAATAAGCATGATCCCCGATTCTTTTAGTATGTGCCTAAATATTACAGTAGATTTTCTTGCACAAATAAATAACTATGTTGAAAATCCTGTAAATATTAGTCGTGTTGATAAAGATAGTTTTACAATTTTCCCAAATCCTGCAAATAATATATTATTTATTGAAACTAATGATGATTTGTTTACATACAAACTTTTATCATCAGACGGAAGAATTTTAATATCTGACACAAAACATAGCAAGGCAACAATCCCTGTTAATAACTACACACCCGGGATATATTTAATCGAAATAAGAACAGAAAAAGGAGCATTCATTGAGAAAGTTCTTATAAACTAATTTCAATTTATAGCTAGTTAATCAGAAACTTAAATTCAAACATAACAAAATTGTTTAGTCCAAATTTCAAGAAAAATTTGGACTAATTCTTTACTTATCCAATTATTTTTTATTTTTATCAAAATTTTATATTACTAATTAATTATTTTATACTATGAAAATCATGTGTTTTTTTATTCTTACGGCAGTTAATATCACATTATTAGCCTCTAATATTAATATTAATGGCATTATAAATATTGACGAAGAAGACATCACGATAATATTAACAAAATTAGATGAAGAAGAAACAGAAATAGCATCAATTGAACTTGAAGGAAACGAGTTTAGTATTGATTTTTCGGCAAAAACTTCAGAATTGTATTTATTAGAGTACGGAAGCGAAGGTACTGAGTTCCTTGTTTTACATCCGGGAGACAATATTAAATTAGTAATTGATTCCAATAATATTCAAGTAGATGGCAGTAAAGAATTAACTAATTATTTTGAGATGAATCTCCTATTTTAGATGAATATGATGAATTATATAATGCATATATGTATGAAGAGGAGGATGAAGAACTATTAAGAATCAAAAGCGAAGTAGATGCACTTTTAATAAGATACAAAGAATTAATAATTGATTATATTAATAAAAACAGTAGTTCACTATTAGCTCTAATTTATGTTGAAGAATTAGATATTGATGAAGATTTTGAACTATACCAAACTATAAGTTCAAACTTATATAGCAAATATCCGGAGAATGTTTATGTAAAAGATTTAAAACAAAGAGTTGAGGCAGCTCAAAAAACTGCGATAGGTTCTTTAGCTCCAGATATTTCAATGCCAACTCCTGATGGTAAAACCATAAATCTATCGGATTTACGTGGCAAAATAGTATTAATTGATTTCTGGGCTGCATGGTGTGGTCCATGTCGTAGAGAAAGTCCTAATATGGTAAAGCTATACGAAGAATACAATAAACACGGTTTTGAAATATTTGGTGTTAGCTTAGATACAGAAAAAGAGCGTTGGACAACAGCTATTGAAGATGACAAATTAATATGGACACAGGTTAGCGATTTATTAGGCTGGGATTCAAAAGCACAAGAATTATACGGATTTGAAGGTATTCCCTATACGGTATTAATAGATAAAGAAGGTAAAATAATAGCAAAAGGATTAAGAGGAGAAGCTCTTGCCGAGAAATTGGAAGAAATTTTTGGCAAGTAATTATTACATAAAAAAAATGAGGCTGTTTAATTATCAGCCTCATTTTTTTACTATTAATAATCAATTATCAATTTTGCTTATCCATGCTTTACATTTGCAATTGCAGCTGCAAGTCTTGCAATAGGGACTCTAAAAGGCGAACAACTAACGTAATTAAGTCCAGCTCTATGACAAAAATCAACAGACGAAGGTTCTCCCCCGTGCTCACCACAAATACCAAGTTTAATATTAGGTCTTGTTTTTTGTCCTCTTTCAACAGCTAATTTAACTAATTGGCCTACACCCTCTTCATCTAAAACTTGGAATGGGTCATTTTTCAATAAACCTTTTTTGAGATACACTGGTAAAAATTTACTAGCATCGTCTCTACTATAACCAAAAGTCATTTGCGTTAGGTCATTAGTACCAAAGGAGAAGAATTCAGCACTTTCAGCAATCTGATCAGCAATTAAAGTAGCTCTTGGGATTTCTATCATTGTTCCTACAAGGTATTCGATACTATCATTATACTCTTCGAAAACTTTCTTTACAGTAGCACGTGTAATATCTTCTTGCAATTTCATTTCTTTATAAGCACCTGTAAGAGGGATCATAATTTCTGGAATTGCTTTAACACCTTTCTTTTTCAGATTTAGAGCAGCTTCAATAATTGCTCGAACCTGCATCTCGGTAATTTCGGGATAAGTATTTCCAAGTCTGCAACCGCGATGCCCAAGCATTGGATTAATCTCGCTCAGTTCTTCAACTTTTGCTTTAATTTCTTCTACAGTAATTCCCATTTCTTTTGCCATCTCCTTTTGATTTTCTAGCTCATGAGGCACAAATTCATGCAAAGGAGGGTCAAGCAATCTTACTGTAACCGGCAAATCGTGCATAGCTTCAAATATTCCTTCAAAATCGGCTCTTTGATAAGGCAACAGTTTTTCTAATGCTTTACGGCGATTATCTTCGTTTGAAGCCAAGATCATTTCACGCATTGCTTTAATACGTTCTCCTTCGAAAAACATGTGTTCGGTGCGGCAAAGTCCGATTCCAATAGCACCAAATTCACGAGCTTTTTTAGCGTCTTTTGGTGTATCAGCATTTGTACGAACTTTCATACGAGTATATTTATCGGCTAATGTCATTAATTCGCCAAAATCACCACTTAACTCAGGGTCTTTAGTTGCAATTTTGCCGTCATAAACTTCACCGGTAGAGCCATTTAGCGAAATCCAATCCCCCTCTTTAAATTCTTTACCTTCCATAACAAGAGTACGAGTTTTATAATTTACTCTAAGGCTTCCTGCCCCCGACACGCAACATTTACCCATGCCTCTAGCAACAACGGCAGCGTGAGATGTCATACCTCCACGAGCAGTTAAAATACCTTTGGCGATATTCATTCCTTCTAAATCTTCAGGAGAAGTTTCGATACGCACTAAAATAGAATTAGCATATTTTGAAGCTTCATCTGCAAAAAAGACAATCTGACCAGTTGCTGCTCCCGGAGAGGCAGGCAAACCTTTAGCCATTGTAGCCGCAGATTTTAAAGCTTCGGTATCAAAAACAGGGTGTAATAATTCGTCAAGCTTATTCGGTTCTTGTCGCAACAATACTGTTTTTTCGTCAATTTTACCTTCTCTTAGCAAATCCATAGCAATTTTTACCATAGCTGCTCCAGTACGCTTACCGTTACGAGTTTGCAATATCCAAAGTTTACCATCTTGAATAGTAAACTCAAGGTCTTGCATATCTTTATAATGATTTTCGAGTTTATTTTGAATATCGTTTAGTTCTTTATAAATTTTGGGCATAGCTTCTTCTAGTGAAGGAAAATTGGCAGCACGCTCCTGTTCAGAAACATTTGCCAATACAGCCCATCTACGACTACCTTCAAGAGTAATTTGCTGTGGAGTACGAACACCTGCCACCACATCTTCTCCCTGAGCGTCAATCAGATATTCTCCATTAAAGATATTTTCACCGGTTCCGGCATCACGTGTAAATGCAACACCTGTACCTGAGTTTTTACCCATATTACCAAAAACCATAGCCTGCACATTTACAGCAGTCCCCCACTCTTCCGGTATTTGATTTAATGTACGATAATAAATAGCACGGTCGGTATTCCAACTATCGAAAACAGCACATATTGCTCCCCACAACTGATCCCATGGTGATGATGGAAAATCATGACCGGTTTGTTTTTTAACGGCAGCTTTAAATTTAACAACTAATTCTTTAAGGTCAGATACTTCAAGTTCATTGTCTAATTCGATTTTTTTAGCTTCTTTAACTTCTTCAAGAATCTGCTCAAATGGGTCAATATCTTCTTTACTTTCGGGTTTCATCCCTAACACTACATCACCATACATTTGCACAAACCTACGATAAGAATCCCATGCAAATCTTTCGTTACCCGATTTTTTTGCAATTCCTTGAACAGCATCGTCGTTAAGACCAAGATTTAATACGGTATCCATCATACCTGGCATAGAAACTCTTGCTCCTGAACGTACCGAAACTAAAAGCGGATCTTCGTTAGAACCAAATTTAGCTCCCATTATACCTTCAATCTTTTTTATTGCAGCTTCAACCTCATCTTTGATTAATTCCACAACTTTTTCACGCCCATAAGTGTTGTACTCGGTACATACTTCGGTTGTTATTGTAAATCCTGGAGGCACCGGAACACCAATAAGACTCATCTCGGCAAGGTTAGCTCCTTTTCCACCAAGAAGATTTTTCATACTTGAATTTCCATCTGCCTGCTTATTACCAAATGTGTAAACTCTTTTAAGGTTTGTCATATTATATTGTTTTAAAGTTTAACAAATCAATAATTTTTAAAGAATGCAAATTTAGTAAAATTAGGTAATTTTGCCTTAAATTGGCGTTAAATAATTTAATAATCCTCACAATATTTACTTTTATTAATAACAAAGCATTGGGAATAGGGTAAGCATTTACATAATATCATAACTCTGCAGGAGTAAAATTATTTTTAATAGCGTATCCATATATTAAAAACTTTAGTAGGGTAAATATAGATAAAAAACAAAAAGTAGGACATTCAACTAAATCAAAGCATCCTTATCTGACTTAAAGAAACAATATTATAAAAACCTATAGATTTTCTTCTATTGAAGCAAATTCCGAAAATAACCTAAGCTTTCAGAAATACTTGTGGGATTAAAGTCCAATTCATGCACAGCCTTAGTAATAATAAAACCAGTTTTTGGAGGACGTTTGCCGGGCTGATTAAGCATTTGCGAAGTAGTCGGTTTTATTAAAGATTTGTCGAATTCAAAAACACTTGCAATTTTAATTGCAAAATCATAAACACTCATATATTCGGCACCTGAAATATGAAGAATACCGGCATACTTTATCCCTGCAAGTTTAATCAATGCTTGAACCAAATCTTTTACAAATGTAGGAGTACGAAACTGATCGTTTACAACATTAATGGGCTTACCCTCTTTCAATTCGTTTACTACCCATGTGAGGATATTATTACGATGTGTACTTATAGGAATACCATAAACGAGTACAGTCCTTACAATAGTAGAATATGGATAAATATCTGTTATCCTTTTTTCGGCTTCAAGCTTTGTAGTGCCATACCAACTTACCGGATTAGGGATATCGTCTTCTTTATACATACCTTGTAGTCCATCAAAAACAAAATCTGTGGATAAGTGTATAAATCTAATTTTATTATCACTACTATAATTTGCGAGAAATTCAGGAACCAAGACATTAACTCCCCATGCCCATTGTTTATTGCTTTCACACACATCAACATTAGTAATCGCTGCACAGTTAATTATAATATCAGGTTTATGAATATCTAACAAATATTTTGTTTTTATTTTGTCTCGCAAATCGACTTGTTCAAATTTGAAACTATTTGTATTATCAATATTGTGAATATTCTCTGCAGAAGACATGGCAATAATCTCCATATTTGTATCGGACAAATATTTATCTATCAGATATTTGCCAACCAAACCATTTGAACCTGTAATTAACACTTTCTTCATAATACGGTTAAAATGTAAAATTGAGTAATATAAACTAAAACAATGAATAAAATAAACTTACAATTATCTTAAAATTTCTTTTAATTTTTTTAGGTCTTCGGTAAAACCGAGAGCAAATATTTTATCATTTTTTGAAATAGTTTCATCAGGAGTAGGATTAATAATATAACTACCATCGGCTCTTCTCAGACCAACAATATTAGCACCACTAATATTTCTTATATCCAATTCCCGAATTGTTTTAACATCATTAGTTTCGGATAACGAATAACATGAAACCTCTTCAAGCCTAACACTACCCGTATCTTGAACCAATACAAAATCAAGAAACTCTACAATATCAGGCTGTGCAACTAATTTAGCCATTCTAGTTCCACCTGTTTTTGCAGGCATAATTACATTATCGGCTCCTGCATGCTTCAATTTTTTGTCGGAGTTTTCGTTTGATGCTCTACTAATAATTTTAAGATTATTATTCATTTCGCGTGCAGATAAAACAACAAAAAGATTATCTGCGTCAATTTTAAGTGCCGAAATAAGTGCCTTAGCTCGCATAATTCCAGCTTCCACCAATGCCTCATCATTAGTAGCATCTCCATGCACAAATAACAAATTAGTAGTATTTCTGATTTTTTCAACAATACTAAGGTTTTGTTCAATAATTACTACACTTTGATTATGGGCGATCAAATCTTCAGCTACCTGTTTTCCAATACGTCCAAAACCAACAACAATTACGTGATTCTCAATTCTTTCAATTTGTTTTTTCACTTTTCTAATTTTAAAATAACTACTAAATACACCTGAAACAATATATTTGGTTGCTGTTGTAATCACAGTAGCAAATACTCCAAAACTAAGGACTATCAATATTGAAGTAAATATCATTCCCGCCTGCGACAATTCATGTACCTCCTTAAAACCAACTGTTGACATAGTGATTACGGTCATATATAGAGCTTCGTAAAATTTAAAATTTTCAATAACTATATATCCAAAAACCCCAATAATAATCATTAATAACAATAACGCTATGGCAAAAATCATAGTTTTAAAATTGCTATCCATAGATGATTCAAGTTTCAACCTGTTTTTCATTTTTTAGGAGAATTTAATAGCTTGTGTCCATAGGTGCAAGATACACATTTTCGCTTAGAACAATAAAAATGAAATAATTGCAAAAGTGCCTGACTTTCGAAAGCATTAGCAGCTTTAAGACCAGATTCATCCCATTTCCTGATTATTCTGTTGTTTTCTTTAGGCAAATATTTTGTAATATTATGGGCAAATTGTTTTATATCTTCGTCATCATGTTCAAGCCCATAAAAGAATAGAAAGGGTGCTATAGCATTTACTATAAGCAAATTAAGCATATTATTGCCTATATTTTTTGATTTATATTTTGATTCATTACCAAGACGATAATGTGTAAGCCAATAATTTGAAATGTTAATATCAAAAAAGCTTTTTAAACCATCGTAAGATTTAACACAAATTATTTTAGACAACATAGACCCGTGCTTGCTTATCAATGCTGAAAGCTGAGCAATTCTCAAATCAGGAAAATTTACTGGTCGCATTCTTGCAAATTTCCATAAATATGGATCAATAGCCTGTAACGAATATTTATTTTTTAAGTGTTTATATTCTCTTTTTAATTTTTCAACATAAGTGTCCTTGTTAGCTATTTTTAACAAGCCCGATTGCCCAAGCAATAAAGCTTCTAACTCACAGGTATTATTTGAGTGTTGAAGTAAAATATTATAAGGAGTTTGACTTGCAAGCATTTGAAAAGGAGTTTTGTTCAAAGATAATCCCATTATTGATATTAAAGTTCTGAACCATGTTTCCTCCCAATTACATTTAGTTTCGTTAAATATTTTTTTAATACCATTTGTTTTATACTCAAGCCTCTCGTAAGCCATAGTATCTAAAAGACAAATTTTTGTGAGGGAATCCATTTTATTTATATAATCGCTACAAGGTATCCAATTTAGTGAAGCTTGTAATTTTTTATAATTATTGTATAATCCTGAAGGTATTTTCATTTCAAATACAGGAATTTTCTCACCATTATTTCTGAACACTTCTTTGTCGTGTTCGGCTACCACGTGCAAAATTATATTGCTATAAGCAGAATCCTTATGATGATTGTGTTCGTACCACATAGATGATTTAATATGTATTTCTACATTGCCTGCCCATAATGTATCCCCAATTCTTACTTTAGCATTAAAAAAATCAGGTCCGGCATCCTGATTGTGCAATCCTGGATTAATAATATCTATTTTATCACCATTAGTAAGCTGTAAACACCTATGATCATATGCTTTATACTGCCAAACATAATGTAAAAATTCTTCATTAATCATATTAGGTTATATTGTTAAGGTAAAGTTAGTAATTTTGTAAGCTGCATTAAATAAAAATTTTAATAAAATTTTGAATGAGTAAATTATCAATTAATAAGAGTAGAGAATTAAAACAAAAAGAAGAAATTTTCAATAGTTTTTCACATGGCTTTGGAGTTCTAATTGCATTGGGAGCACTTGTAGTTCTTGTTGTATTTGCAGCATTACACGGAACTATTTGGCATATAATAAGTTATAGTATTTTTGGGATTACTATGGTATCCCTTTATTTAGCTTCTACAATTTATCATGGCACAAATAATATAAGGAAAAAAATTAAACTAAACTTATTCGATCACAGTATGATATACCTCTTAATTGCAGGTTCTTATACCCCAATTTGTTTAGTTGTTTTGCATGGAGTGTTAGGCTGGACATTGTTTGGAATTGTTTGGTCAATTGCAATTGCAGGAGTTATTTATAAATTATTTTATTATACAGGAAAACCTAAAGAGCGTAAAATATCCGCATGGCTTTATGTAGCAATGGGTTGGATAGCTGTAACAGTAATAGTGCCTCTAATAATAAATGCTCCAGCTATTTCACTTTGGTTTTTACTTGCAGGGGGATTGAGTTACAGCATTGGTGTAATATTTTATTTGTGGGAACAGCTACCTTTTGCACATGGAATTTTTCACTTATTTATTTTAGGTGGAAGTATTTGCCACTTTTTTTCGTTTTTGTTTTTGTTACCGATATAGAAATGCTTTTGGGTTATATTAATTAACTCGTTTATATATCCGCAGCTCCCCTCCCACTCATAATTATCTGTTCTCAACCTAAGCGTAGTCCCGACAGCTGTAGGTAAGCAACGAGAAGCATCCAAACCAAGCCCCCCCCCAAAAAAATCAGAGGAATGCGATTGAACAACATATTTATTATCTTTACATATGCATTTATGGATAGAACATAAAAACAATAATTCTTTAATGCCGCTCAGCACAGGCTTAGGTAGCAGCAGCGTAATCACAAACGCCACCGGCACTGGCGAAGAACACATCCAGTACCTACCTTACGGCGAGCTTTTCGTATCACAACGCAACTCCACTTTCGACAGCCGATATAAGTTTACAGCCAAGGAACACGATACCGAAACCAACTATACGTACACTTTGACAAGCCATTAGTTTAGCAAAATAATATTTTTTAATAATTTAGAGTGTTTTCTCATGAGGAAAATCACTATTGCAATTTTTTAGAAAAAGGAATGAATCCTTATATCAATACCCTTAACTCTGCGTAGTAGCTTATAGCTATACAGGTCTAATCTTAGAAAGGGGAATCGTTTAATTTCAAATATCAGTGAGCGATGTAGTTCAACAGAATAATCCCTGGGTGCTGCGCACCGCTCATATTCCTGTATATTAGAATATAAATAATCCGCAGATTTCTCTTTCACTATGTTTTGATGGAAAATTAATTTGCTAGTTACATTTAATGGATTACTCGCTTCGCTCTAATCATGGAGTCGATTACTCGCTTCGCTCGTGATCCCACAGAGGGGGAGACGATAAAGTTTTGTAAAGTTTGGTCTGCTATCGCAGCCCTCAATTTTTATTACTACCCCTTAATGCAAATAAATTTGCAACGGGGTAGAAATAAAAATTGCCCTTGCGGGCAACTTTACAAAACATTGCGGAGAGGAAGGGGAATGAACTCCCCATGTATATCCGCTGATTATCAATATCTTAGCAATGCTTAAAAAACCTACCCACGCAATCCCCACGTTTTTTATAGCATTAAAAGAACCTCGTTTTCATTTATCGCTACAAATGTACAAAACAAAGAAAAACTATGCAAATCGAAACGAGGGTTCGGGAGAAAAAAGGACAATTTTTTTATAACATTAATTTTCTTCAAATTGTTAATAAATTCTTTGGTATGAAAAAACGGCAAATATGCATAAATGTGCTAATAAACAACAACTTATGTGCATATAGTGAGTTATTAACAATACGAAAATATTTGAGCAATATGAAGTAAATTTGGCTTTTTAAGTGAAATAATGTCTTGTTAAACCCATTGTAAATTGTTAAAATGTATTCAGAAGCCCATAAAAGTATTGATGTAGATGTATTCAAAGAAATTATAGAAAATGAATTATTTCATGCTAAACTTGAAGAAAAGTTTGATTTATTGGAATTAGTTCGGAAGGTTAACGGTGTTGAAATTCGGATTCCCGGATTAGATATTGATCGAAAAAAGGAGACCGCAAATATTAAGTTCAAACAATTCGGTTTTAAAGCAAAAACTGATTTCGATTTGGAGTTCAGAAAAGATGTTTTTGAAAATGAAACAATAATTAAAATTGTTCCAAAAAAGGTTTATGAGCTTCAAGATAGAGTTAAAAGATTACCGGAGCCATATTGTGATCGTGGCAAATTATTATTAGCACTTCTATCTGACTCATTTGAAAGATTGAAGATAAAATCTAAAAATATTATTCATAATTCGGATAATGATAAGCAAATAGGACACTATGCAAAAAAGAATATTCAAATGGCAAAAAGGAACTGCTACGATGCCAGATTATTTTTGCATAAGATTCAGAAGACAAAAAATAAGGATGCTATTTTTTTAACATTTATGGCAAATATTTTTATGATTAATGTTTTAACTTTTTTACAGAAAATGTTTAGTTCATATTATAATGAAAAAGAAATTGAAAGATTAAAACAGAAAGTAGAGCTGTATGATGCCATAGATTTGAATGTTTTAATGGAACATAAGGCTGAATATGTAGTTGCAAATAAGCAAGAACAATTTGATGATGACATTTCAGATGATTTTAGAATAAAGGTAAATGGTCAAATTAATGCTTTGGTAACAGTTTTTTATGATCTTAGGAATAAACAGCTTCAAAACGGTAAAAATTTTCTAGAAGGAAGCGATAAAGCATTTATTCATATATTGAGTAATAATTTTTTTGATAAGAAAGGAAATCCTGTTAAGCCATCAACTATAATTAAGTGTTTGCAAGACTACAACGATGATAAAAGAGCCAAAGGAGATAAGCGCCACGATATTGATCCATATTTTTAGACTTCATTAGTATTACATAGTTTTCATTAAAAAGTATTTGGCAAATCATAGGTTTGCTCTATATTGCTATTAATTGCATTAAAAAGCATTAAAACCTAAAAAGTCCTAAAAAATCGTAAAAAGACTTTTTGGTTTTTTTCTGCCTTTATTACCGAATTTTCTGCCACTATTTCATGTTAATAAAAAGTTTTACTGATTATCAATAAATTACATTTTTGAAAAAGTCTTTAGTTGACAAAAGACTTTTTTATTCCAAAAAAAGTTTATTGTTTGAATATCAAGTAAATAAAAAATAAAAAGTCTTTTTTCGGGAAAAAGACTAAAAAGACTTTTTTCTTCCTATATTATTGCAAAAGGTTTTTGTTGCAACAAAAATGATATTGCCCAAAATGGCTGTGGCCTAGCCTGGGGCTATTGTTTAATATTAAAACCTTTTTAAAAATGAACGTAATAACTATAGAGTCTGATGCTTTCAGACAAATTATTGAAAAAATTCAAAGTCTCGAAGACAAATTCGTAGAAATGAAAATGGAAGCTGAATCGCCTTTAAGCGACAGATGGCTTGATAATCAGGATGTAATGCAACTGCTTAAAGTAAGTAAAAGGACGCTCCAAACGTACAGAGACGAAGATAAAATTCCTTTTGCTCAAGTAGGTAATAAGATTTATTACAAAGCAACGGATGTAGAGAAATTCCTGAAAAAGAACTATCGCAAAATTCGTAACTTTTAAAACTTCCTAAAATGAAAGAAATTAGCGTTTTCCAACAATTCAATATAATTGTTGCAGCTTATAGTTTCGAGAAAATTGCCGAGATTATTAAATCAGAAAAATTTAAAAATCAGGTAATTGAACTCCGATCTTTACTATCGAATAATCAATTAAAAGAATACACGGCAAGGAAAAAGTCCTTGCCGGCTTTTACTCCTTCCGGCAAATTCGATGGTGGACGTAAACCCGAATTCCTAAAAGAGTACTTACGAATTATCATACTCGACCTGGATAAACTCGACAATTTACAAGAAGTAAAAAAGAAAGCTGAAGCATGCCCATACACGTATTCTTGTTTTACAAGTCCGAGCGGTACCGGATTGAAAATACTGGTACGCACCAATAACAGTGTAGCAAAACATCGAGAAGCTTTTCTGCAAGTACAGGATTATTATCAAAGCAAGCTTGGAATAAGCATTGACCCATCAGGCAAAGACGTAACCCGTCTTTGCTTTTTTTCGTGGGACACAGAATTGTACTTAAACAATGAATCAGAAACTTTTAACATAGCAGTAAACATGGATACAAAAAATGACACCGAAAAACTGATAGAGCAAATAAAAAGCAAGAGAATTGACATTACAGGATCTTACGATGAATGGTTAAAAATTGGGTTTGCCATTGAAAGCGAATTTGGAATATCAGGCAGGGAGTATTATCATGCCATAAGCAAATACAATCCGGACTACAATCCTGAATCGTGCAACGATCAATACAACAAATGCCTGAAAAACAACAATACCGGAATCAGCATTAAAACCCTGTTTCATATCGCTAAGCAACATGGCATTGTGGTAAAATCAAAAACACCAAAAGCATCCATAAACAATAAACAGAATACTGATACAAAGAGAGAAACAGCCAATAAGTTTATCATTACCGAGAGGTATTTAAGCAGAAGTTACGATATCCGGTATAATGTGGTGAGCAATAAATTTGAGTATCGAAATTTGAATGATGATAAGTACAAGGAATTAAACGAAAACAATTTATTTGTAAAACTCCAAAAAGACAATATAAATATCAGCTTAAATAATCTGGTTGCTTTGCTCAAGTCTGATTTTGTGAATGAATTTAACCCGTTTGTTGCATATTTTCGGTCCTTACCGGAATGGGATGGCGAAACCGACCACATTGGCAATTTAGTGAGCTACTTAAAATCACCGGACGAAGAGCGACTTATTCGGCATTTCAGAAAATGGCTCGTTAGAGTGGTAAAAACTGCAATTGATGATTTTTACTACAATAAGCAAGCTTTTGTTTTAGTTAGCAATAAGCAGAATTCAGGTAAATCCACATTTTGCCGGTTTCTATGCCCTCCAATGCTTAATGAATATATTGTAGAAAACATTGGAACTGATAAAGATAGTTTGGTAGCAATTACAGAAAACTTCTTAATTAACCTCGATGAACTTTCCACTGCCGAAAAAGCAGAAATCAATGCCTTCAAGTCCATGTTTTCGAAAGATAAGATAAAAGCAAGATTGACCTACGATAAAAGAGCTTCAGTACATGTTCGCAGAGCAAGTTTTATTGGCAGTACCGACCGATGGGAATTCCTCACTGACGAGAACGGTTCTGTTCGCTGGTTATGTTTCGACATTACATATATTGATTGGAACTACTCCAAGGAAGTGAAAATTGATTTCGTGTATGCACAAGCCTATCATTTACTTACCAGAACAAAATTCAATTATGAACTAACTGCAGAGGAAATTGAAGAAAACGACCGGATTAATAAGAGGTATCAGGTATCTTCACCGGAACGAGATTTGATTCAGAAATTTTACAAACCGGCAACAAAAGAAAAGGGAATTTTCGTAACAGCAACCGATATAATTGAGTTTATATCAATGCGATCTACACTAAAAATTAATGCTGTGCAGGTTGGAAAGGAGTTAAAGTATCTCGGTTATCAAAGAGTTGCAAGGTTCGTAGATGGTAATGCGAAATATGGTTATATAGTTGAACAAATTTTACAAAAAAACGAAAAGTAACTTACAATCTCACAATGAATCGCTAAAATACTTGTTATATCTACATTTGAGCATTGTAAGATGACTTATTTTTAAGTTACAATGAAGTTACAATGTTACAATGCAGACCCCTCATTGTAAGATAATATTGTAAGATAAAAAAACTAAGTTACAATGCCGATTTACTGAATTGATAAGGGATACAGAACATCATTGTAAGATTGTAAGAGAAAAAGCGAAATAATAATTATTTTCAAAATCACAAAAAAAATAACTATTGCAAAAAAGAGGTAAAAAAGTTACTTTTGACTAATTGAATTTGAATACAAAACTAATGTTTGAACAAACTTTTAAAAATATTGACGACATACTGCACAAAGATGCTGGTTGTGGAAGCGAATTAGATTATGTAGAGCAAACTTCTTGGGTGCTGTTTCTGAAATATTTGGACGATTTGGAGCGTGACCGTGCCACAGCAGCCGAACTTACAGGAAAAACATACACTACCATTATTGATAAAGAATATCAATGGAATAATTGGGCTGCTCCAAAAATTACAAACGGAAACGGAGCATTAAAAATTGACCATAACGCACTTACAGGCGATGACCTTACCGACTTTGTAAACAACAAACTGTTTCCGTACCTCAAAAAGTTTAAACTAAGTGCCGAGAATGCCGACACAATAGAATACAAAATTGGCGAGATTTTCAGCGAACTGAAAAACCGCATTCAAAGCGGCTACAATTTGCGTGAAGTGATTAACCGTATTGACGAGTTGCGTTTCCGTACCCATGCCGAAAAGCACGAAATGAGCCATTTGTACGAAGACAAAATAAAACACATGGGCAATGCAGGGCGAAATGGTGGCGAATATTACACACCCCGACCGCTTATTACAACTATTGTAAAAGTGGTTGCCCCAAAAATTGGCGACAAAATTTATGACGGCGCAGTTGGTTCTGCGGGCTTCCTTTGCGAAGCGTTCGACTATCTCACTTCGACAGGCTCAGTGAGCGGTGGCGGACTTTCCACTAAAGATTGGGAGATATTACAAAAACGCACTTTTTACGGCAAAGAGAAAAAATCGCTGGCTTACATTATCGGCATTATGAATATGATTTTGCACGGTGTGGAAGCCCCAAACATAATACACACCAATACACTTGCCGAAAACCTTGCCGACATACAAGAAAAAGACCGTTACGATGTAGTGCTTGCTAATCCGCCTTTTGGTGGAAAAGAAAGAGCCGAAGTGCAGCAAAATTTCCCAATAAAAACCGGCGAAACCGCCAGTTTGTTTTTGCAACACTTTATTAAAATTCTGAAAGCAGGCGGCAAAGCAGGTGTAGTAATTAAAAACACTTTTTTGAGCAATACCGATAATGCAACGGTTGCCATTCGTAAAACTTTATTAGAAAGTTGCAATTTGCATACGGTGTTAGATTTGCCCGGAGGAACATTTACCGGAGCAGGTGTAAAAACCGTGGTGCTGTTTTTCGAAAAAGGTAAAGCCACACAAAAGACATGGTTTTACTCGCTCAATCTCGACCGCAATTTGGGCAAAACCAATCCTCTCAATGTAAACGATTTGGCAGAATTTATAGAAGTACAAAAGACTTTTGCAAACAGCGAGAACTCTTGGACTGTAAACATCAAAGACATCGACCAAAGCACTTTTGATTTAAGCGTAAAGAACCCTAACAAAAAAGAAGTGGTTCGACTTCGCTCACCACACGAGATTTTGGAAGAAATGAAAGCATTGGATGAAGAAAGTGCCAAAATCTTAGAAACAATAAAATCATTGATTTAATATGAAAGACGAAATTGTTCTATATCGCCCTGATGAACTTGCCGAGCATATAGAGGTTAGGCTTGAAGATGAAACAGTATGGTTATCGCAACAACAGATGGCTGCCCTCTTCAACCAAACCAAGCAAAATATTAGTTTGCATATCAATAACTGCTTTAAAGAGGGAGAATTAGAAAAAAAGGCAACTGTCAAGGAATCCTTGACTGTTCAAAAGGAAGGAAACAGAACAGTTAAACGTAAAATTGAATTTTACAGCCTTGATGTAATAATCTCTGTAGGATATCGGGTAAAATCAAAACAAGGCACTCAATTCCGTATTTGGGCAACACGCATATTAAAAGACTATTTACTGAAAGGTTATGCGTTAAACAATAGAATGAATTATTTGGAAAATAACGTACACGCCATTGAAGAAAAAGTGAATAAAATTGAACTGCGAATTAACTCTCAACTGTTACCCACGCAAGGTGTGTTTTTCGAAGGACAAGTATTTGATGCATACGCCTTAACTTCTAACATCATTCGTTCGGCAAAGAAAACAATTGTACTTATTGACAATTATATAGACGATAGCACCCTCACACATTTAGCCAAAAAGAACAAACATGTAAAAGTATTTTTACTTACCAAAAACATAAGCAAGCAACTAAAGCTTGATATACAAAAAGCCAACGAACAATACAAACACTTTGTAGCAAAAACCTTTAACCAAAGTCACGACCGATTTTTAATCATCGATAACAAAGTTGTATATCACTTGGGTGCTTCACTAAAAGATCTTGGTAAAAAATGGTTTGCGTTTTCTAAGTTGGAAGCCAAATCGGTACAAGGAATCCTTAACTCAATTTTGGAATTGATATGAAGAAAATAGGTTCATACAGTTATCCTGACAATTGGGAATTGCATCCTTTACCTGATGTCTTATTTCTACAAGAAGGACCAGGGATAAGAAAAAAAGAATATCAAGATCACGGTTACCCAATGATAAATGTACGTTGTGTGCAAGATGGATATATTGATATGTCCAAAGCCAGAGCGGCTAACATGGAACTTGCTACAACGAAATGGGCACACTTTCAAATTGATGAAAATGACATTCTGTTTACTATTTCAGGAACAATAGGTCGTGCAGCTATTGTAAAAAAAAGTGACTTACCTCTTCTTATGAACACAAGTGTTGTTCGCTTCAAGCCAATTCATCCTGCCCTAGACTTAAACTTCGTTTATCATTATTTGAGATCTGATTTCTTCGTTGAAATGTTAAAGGATATGTCAACGGGTACCGCCATACAAAATGTTGGACCTTCCCATCTGAAAAAACTACACGTCCCCGTCCCCCCTCTCCCCGAACAACAACGCATTGTTTCCATTTTAGATGAAGCCTTTGCCACCATAGCCAAGGCAAAAAACAATGCCGAACAAAACCTCAAAAACGCCAAAGAACTTTTTGAAAGCTATTTGCAGGGGGTGTTTGAGAATGGGAATTGGGAAACGAAATCACTAAAGGAACTTACCACAAAAATTGGAAGTGGTGCTACACCTCGTGGCGGTCAAGAGAATTATAAAGCAGAAGGCATATCTCTTGTGCGAAGTATGAATGTTCATGATTGGGAATTTAGAGAACGAAACCTAGCTTTCATAGATGAACAACAAGCAAAAGAACTAGATGGCGTATCGCTACAAGAAAATGATGTTTTGTTGAACATTACAGGCGCTTCTGTTGCTAGATGTTGCGTTTTTCCAAAAGAGTATTTGCCTGCAAGAGTAAATCAGCACGTTTCAATCATCCGACCGAAAAAGGAATTACTTGACGCAACTTTTTTGAATTTACTTCTTACTTCTAAGCCATATAAAGACCAACTTTTATTTACAGGTGAACAAGGTGCTACAAGGCAAGCAATTACAAAAGCACAAATTGAATCATTCAGAATATCTATACCACCACTCAAAGAACAACATACCATAGTCCGCCAATTAGATACCCTGCGAGCTGAAACTAAAAGATTAGAAGCTATTTATCAGCAAAAACTTTTAAATTTGGAAGAGTTGAAAAAGAGTGTTTTGCAAAAGGCATTTAGGGGAGAATTGAATTAATTATGGCACATAAAGACCATCATATAAAACCTTATGACGAAGGAACTCTAAATAAATTAGAGATTTTTGAACGTTATGTTCAAACTTGGTTACCTACGTTCATTATGCAACCAAATATTATGGAAATTAGTATTGTTGATTTTTTTTCTGGTTTGGGATATGATTGTGAAGGAACAAAAGGTTCTCCTATTAGAACTTTGGACAAAATAGATAGTTTTTTTCCTATCCTTATGACAAATAATACGATTATCAATTTGTATTTAAATGAGTATAAAATTTTCAAGTTTGAAGCACTAAAAAAGAATTGTAACGATTATTTAGAAAATCATAAAAGATTAAGAAAATTTGTTAGAATTCATTACTCAAATAAAGATTTTAACGAAATTTATGATGAAATTATCGTTAAGACTAAAAAAACTCCAAGCCTTTATATAATTGACCAAAGCGGTATTAAGTTCACAAATCAAGAAAACTTTAATTCACTTTTAACTTTAACACAAACTGATTTTTTGTTTTTTATTTCTTCATCATTTTTCAAGCGATTTAATAAGGAGGAAGAATTTGCAAAGCACTTAGATATAAAGGAAGAGGACTTAAAAGAAAATCCTTATAATTTTATTCATAGAATTGTTTTAGAAAAATATCGTTCATTAATTCCGGCTAATTCTGATTTGAAAATATTCCCATTCTCAATTAAAAAAAAGGCAAATATTTACGGAATTATTTTTGGTTCTAAACATATTTTAGGTGTAGAGAAGTTTTTACAAATAGCATGGAAAAAAAACAGCATAAATGGTGAAGCTGATTATGATATTGATGAGGATAATACCAAGCAACAATTAGTTTTAAACTTTGAAAACCCAAGCGTTACTAAGAAACTTACAAAAATCGAAAGTTTTAATAAAAAACTAGAAGAGTTTATCAAAGCTAAAGGATTAACTACTAATATAGAATTGCATAATTTTACATACGCAAATGGTCACATTTCGGAGCATACAAACAACTTATTACGAGAGTTAAAACGTTTGAAGAAAATTACTTATTCAGGACAAACAAAAATTTCTTGGGTAAGAGTTAAAAAGAATGATATTGTAAATTTTAAATGGATAGATAATGGCAAGTAAACACAAAATTGAATGGACTGAGCAAACATGGAATCCATCTGCAGGATGCACCAAAATTAGTGCAGGATGCAAAAACTGTTACGCCGAAACTATGGCTATCAGACTACAAGCTATGGGTGTTGAAGGTTACGAGAATGGATTTACATTTAATACGGTTCCAAGTAGATTAAATGAACCATTAAAAAGGAAAAAGCCAACTGTATATTTTGTAAATTCGATGAGTGATATTTTTCACAAAGACATGCCATTAGATTATTTGAATAAAATATTTGACGTTATTGAACAAACGCCACAACACACCTATCAAATATTAACTAAGAGAGCTGACAGAATGTTCGATTATTTTTCAAAAAGAGATATCCCTAAAAATATATGGTTGGGAGTAACTGTTGATAATCGTAAAGAAGGCTTCCCAAGAATTGATTATTTAAGGCAACTTAATGCAACTGTTTTGTTTCTTTCAGTTGAGCCCTTACTGGAAGATTTGGGTAAAATGAACTTACAAAATATTGATTGGGTAATTGTTGGTGGAGAAAGTGGAAATAGAGCAAGACCTATGGAAAAAGAATGGGTTGTAAATATAAAACAGCAATGTGAAAATAAAGATGTTGCATTTTTCTTTAAGCAATGGGGTACATGGGGTGCCGATAAAGTAAAGAGAAACAAAAAGCTAAATGGAAAAGAGATTGATGGTGAAATATGGCAACAGTTCCCAGAGGTAATCGAGCAGCAATTTGCAATATAAAAATATCGCCACATGATAAAATTCAAACACAAAGACCCAGATATTGACCCAAACAACCCGTTTGTTAACTGCAAGCTAAAACGTAAAATTTATGGTGAAATGCTTTGCGATTTAGTAAAGAATTCTGAAGATGGCTTTGTGTTGGCAATCAACAATGAGTGGGGAACAGGCAAAACTACATTTGTAAAAATGTGGCAGGCTCTTCTCGAGAAAGAAGGATTTAAAACCTTGTATTTTAATGCATGGGAATGCGACTACGAAAATGATGTTTTCTTGGCACTTTTGTCGGAGTTCAAAAAAATTGAAGAAATAAAGAAAGACAAGGACAACCTTTATAGTACTGTGATTAAGCACTCTGTTCCTGTTGTAAAAAGAGTATCTGTTATTGCAGTAAAAAACATTGTAGATAAATTTTTTGGGAAAGGGTTCACACAAGAAGTCCTCGATTCAATGACCGAAATAACAGCTGACAGCATCGAGAAAGAATTACAAGCCCGGACACAGCAGAGACAAGATATTGAAACTTTCAAACACAGTTTACATGATTTTGTCGCATTTAATTGTAATGAAAAACCTTTGGTTTTTATAGTTGATGAACTTGACCGCTGCCGACCTGACTATGCCGTGAATGTATTAGAGCAAATTAAACACTTGTTTTCAATCCCTAATATTGTTTTTGTACTATCTATCGACAAAAAGCAATTGGGTCATGCTATCTGCGGATTCTATGGAAGTGAACACATTAATGCAGAAGAATATTTAAGAAGATTTATTGATATTGAATATTCATTGCCGGAGCCACATGTTGCGTTTTATAAATATCTAATTGAATATTACGACTTAAATAGGTTTTTTAATGGAAACAATGAATTACGCGATTTTCACTCTTTTATTGAAGCATTATTTTACCTTAAAAGAATTACTTTGCGTCAACAAGAAAGAATCCTTTCGCATGCTGGTTTATGCTTAAGTTCATTTGGATATGATTTTAAAATCCCTGGGGTTTTAGTTTTTTTAATCTATTTGAGGCAGTTTTATTTGGAATTTTACAACTCTTTGAAAAATTGCACTATAACTTATCAAGATATTGTAAATGAGACTGAAAAAATAATTCAGGATTCACAATTTAGAAAAACAAATGGTGATATTTTATTGATGACGGCCTATCTTTTGATTTTATACGAAAAGAGCAATATTTATAACGGGAAGCCAGATAATTTACTTTTTAATAGTGATGGAAAGGGAAATCTAACTTCTGTAAATATAGTTAGTAATATCAAAACAAATCCAACTTTGGAGGAGACATTATTTACTGTTTATGATAATAGTGATTATTATAACTTTTCATTAGAGTATTTAACTTCAAAAATTGATTTGTATGAAAGATTTAAATAACAAACCGCACTTTATTTTGCACGATAAACTGCACGATAAAAAGATGATAAAATGAACGAAGCAGAAACCAGAGCAGAAATAATCGACCCTAAGCTAAAAGCTTGCGGTTGGGGTGTTGTAGAAGGTTCAAAAATCCTTCGTGAGTACCACATTACGCAAGGTAAAATACAAACAGGCGGCGGTCGTGGCAAAAAAGAAATTGCCGATTATGTATTGGTTCATAAAGGTATAAAACTCGCCATTGTAGAAGCCAAAAGCGATGAATTGGCAGTTGGCGAAGGCGTAATGCAAGCCAAAAAATATGCTCAAAAGCTTCAATTAGAAACAACATATAGCACAAATGGCAAAGAGATTTATCAAATCTGCATGAAAACAGGTAAAGAAAGTTTGGTAAACGAATATTTAAGCCCCGAACAACTTTGGAATAAGACCTTCCCTTCGACAGGCTCAGGGCAGAGTGCCGAAATGGAGTGGAGAGAGCAATTTGCCAATGTGCCGTTTGAAGATAAAAGCGGAAGTTGGCAGCTTAGGTATTATCAAGAAATAGCCATTAATAAAAGCTTAGAAGCACTTGTAAATGGTAAAGATCGTATATTACTAACTCTAGCAACAGGAACAGGAAAAACGGCAATTGCTTTTCAAATTACTTGGAAACTGTTTCAAACCCGTTGGAATTTACAAAGAGACGGCAGCCGAAGACCGAGAATTTTATTTTTAGCCGACAGAAATATTTTAGCAAATCAAGCTTTTAACTCATTTTCTGCATTTCCCGAAGATGCTTTGGTTCGGATAAAACCAAGTGAAATCAAGAAAAATGGACGAGTTCCCACTAACGGAAGCATCTTTTTTACTATTTTCCAAACCTTTATGTCAGGTTATGATGAAAATGGAAATCCACAACCATATTTTGGCGAATACCCCAAAGACTATTTTGATTTTATCATTATTGACGAGTGTCACCGAGGCGGAGCAAATGACGAAAGCAATTGGCGTGGAATACTGGAATATTTTAGTCCGGCAGTGCAATTGGGTCTAACTGCTACACCTAAACGAAAAGACAATGTGGATACTTATCAGTACTTTGGCGAACCAGTTTACATCTATTCACTTAAAGAAGGCATCAATGACGGTTTCTTAACACCATTTAAAGTAAAACGCATCAAAACAACCATAGATGATTATCGCTACACTTCGGATGATACCATTGTGGAAGGCGAAATTGAAGAAGGCAAACTATATGAAGAAAAAGATTTTAATCGCAGTATTGAAATTATAGAACGGGAAACAAAGCGAGTAAATATCTTTTTAGAAGAAGCCAATCAGAACGATAAATCAATTATTTTCTGTGCCAATCAGGGGCATGCAGCATTGATAAGAGATTTGGTAAACCAAAATGCCAAAAGCAAAGACCCTTTTTATTGTGTTCGTGTAACCGCAAATGACGGAGAAGAAGGCGAAAGATTGTTGAGAGTATTCCAAGACAACGAAAAAACATTGCCAACCATTCTAACCACTTCGCAAAAACTATCTACAGGAGTTGATGCAAGAAATATTCGTAATATCGTTTTGTTTCGTCCAGTTAATTCAATGATTGAGTTTAAACAAATTGTTGGTCGTGGCACAAGACTATTTGATGGCAAAGAGTTTTTCACCATTTACGACTTTGTGGATGCCTACAAACATTTTAGTGACCCTGAATGGGACGGGGAGCCAATGGAACCTGAGCCTAAAGAACCCAAGCCATATTCAACAACTGAAAACGATGAGCATAATGATAAAACAGAAACTAAAGAACCAAAACCCAAAAAGAAAAGAATCAAAATTAAGTTAAGAGATGGCAAGGAAAGAGAAATTAAACATATGGTTTCAACATCGTTTTGGAATGCAGACGGAAAACCTATTTCAGCAGAAGAATTCTTGAACAATCTGTTTGGTGAGTTGCCTAAACTATTCCAAGACGAAGAAGAGTTGCGAAAACTATGGGGTAATCCAATTACCAGACGTACTTTGTTGGAAAAATTGGACAATGCAGGTTTCCCAAAATCCGATTTACTGACTTTACAAAAGTTGGTTGATATGGAAAAAAGCGACTTATACGATGTATTGGAATACGTTTTCAATGGCGATTATATTGCAATGACAAGAGAGGCAAGAGCCAAAGCAGCCGAAGCAACTATATTTGCCTTACTCAACGACCAACAAAAAGAGTTTATCACTTTCGTATTGAGTAAATACATTGAAACAGGAGTTGACGAACTCGACCAAGAGAAACTCCCAATCTTGCTGACAAACAAGTATCAATCACTAGAAGATGCCAAAGAAATTTTAGGAGACGTTGCAAACATTAGCCGACTGTTCATCGAGTTTCAAAAACATTTGTATGATTTGAGGGTTGCGTAAGATACATAGTGTAAGATTTAAATTTTAGTGATAATGAAGATTGCAACATTACAATCATTAAGATATTTAATTGAAAAAGCCCTTATTATAATTGACGATACTACTGATATTGAAGTTGATATTTCACAATGGATATGTCACAGTTTCTTAACAAAAAATGTGCTAACTGCAATTTCAATAGAGCGAATTCTTAATCCTAATGAAACAAGTTTTGGATCAAATGCCGTTGAACCAATAAAGATTTATGATCCTATGAGTTCGTTAACCCTAGTTCGAAACTTATTTGAATCATACGTAAATATGTACTACCTGCTTATTGATAATGAAACAGATGAAGAAAAAGAATTCAAACTTCTTCTATGGGAGCGTTTTTGGCGTTCTGAGAGACAAAAAATGTCTGAATTGTATGGTATTAAGAACGTGAAAACAGATAATGAGTTAATTGAAATTGAAAGAATCGAGAAAACAATATACAATAGCAATTATTATAGTACCTTAAAGCCAAAATTAAAAGAGCATTACAAAGACAGAAAAAACTGGACAAAATATAATCTTACTGATAGAGCAGAAAGAACGAATATTGAAAGTGAACGAGTTAAATTTATGTATAAGTTTTTATCGCAATATGCTCATTCCAGCTCTTTTGCAATGATGCAGTTTGGATCCGCTAATGAAAAAGGAGACATAGAAGAACAATTAAGTTCTGTAGCATGTAATTATACAGCAGCTCTGTTAGCATTAACAATTGAACTTTCATCTCGGTTTTACAATAAAACATTGGATATAATTGAGCAGGATGAGAAATTGAGAACTCAAATAGGAGTTTTGATAATTTATTTTACTAAACCAAGAAAATTATGATACTATCACTTTTAAAATCAATTTGCACTGGAATTATCGCAGATATACTATTTGCAATATTTATTGTTTATGTATTCTAACAAATTCGCTATTGGTTAAAATTGCGAAAGCATTTTCATAAAGCTTGTTTCAAAACGTATTGGAAAGAAAAGAATGATGAAATAGTACAAATTATTAAGTGCAAAGTTTCTAACAACAAAATAAGATATAAAGGCTGGAGATATAATAATGAAAATGATATAATTGAAGGAGAGTTTATTATTAACCCATTAAATCTAAAATTTGGGGAAGGTTTTCATATTCATAGAACCAAAAATGAAAGTACAAAATCTGAAAAATTTGGATTTGATAGAATAATTATAAAAGACAAAAACACATTTTATGTTGATTCACCTTATGTAAAACTGATGCCGAAAGATAAAGATAATAAAAAAAACATTTGTGAACAGAGGTATCAAGCTTTTGTTTGGAGAAAAGAATAGTAATTATGTTGTTACCACGCCACCCCCTCCAAATACCCATCTCCAATACCATAAAGCGAAAAAATCTCACGTTTAAGCCTTACAAGGTTTACCACGTCTTCCATGTTATATTTTAGGACATGTTGGCGTTTGTAGGAATCAATTCCTGGTATAATAACTAAAAGGCAAAATGCCCAATCAGTAAACTAATCGGGCATTTTGTTGGGCCTTGTGTTTAAAACGCAGCACCACAAATATAATTAAATATTTTAATACATTATCTAATAATTTTCAACTTTAACAGGCTGGTTTTCAATTTTTACTGGTACAGTAATACCCAAAAATGCGGAGTAGTCAATATCCGATATATTTACATTGAATTTATCATAAGTATCAATATCTTTAATTGCAACATTGAGCTTATCGTAAGTGCTAATATCAGTAATATTAACATCTATCTCGTCGTAACTGCTTAATTTTACAGTAATAGACCCGTCTTCGTTTAATGGAACAAGACCATAATTTAGCGATGAATATAGTTCCTGTAAAGGAGCTTGTTCATTGGCAAATACTTTTGGCAATATTTCCAAGTGTCTTAAACTAATAAATGTTAGATTAAGGGCAATTATTGCCAATACAATTTTTGTAAATTTATCCACTTTCATAATATTTAATTTATTGATTAATTAAGAATTTTATAAATGCAAAAAGTGTGCAGTTTTTGATGTAATGATTCCTAACTCGTACTTGTTTAGTTTATAGGTAGATATAATAAACTATTCTTTACTATGTGAAGAAACAAATCAAATTTAAATAATAGTTAATAAAAATACGAAAGGACTAACCGAAGTTAGCCCTTAAGAGGGTCTGGGATATACCCCGACCGAATTGGTACAAAGATATTATATTTTCCTATTTGTTAATATTAACAAAAAAACCAGATAATTATAATTAACTGGTTTTTAATTCATCAATGCGAGTTAAACTCGGATTGAGGATACAAATATAATAAAAAAGTATGAGTTAAAATATTCAAAACGTGTAAATCATTGATATATGTCTATATAAAAGACAAACCGAATACCATAAGATATTCGGCTGACGGTCGCTGAATCCGCAGAATCAACAATGCAAATATAGCAAATTTTATTTGATTAATCTTCACCACCTCACCCCCTCCAAATACCCATTTCCAATACCATAAAGTGAAAAAATCTCACGTTTAAGCCTTACAAGGTTTACCACATCTTCCATGTTATATTTTAGGACATGTTGGCGTTTGTAGGGGTTGTTCCAGTCTTCTACTAGTTTGAAGATGTTGGTTTTGTACTGGCGTTGGGAGCGTTTTATTTCGAACATTTCTTCGAAGTATGCGAGTTTGTAGGAGTCCATTCCGGGCATTATATCCCGAAAAACTTTTAGGAGGTTAACGCAGCGGTAGTTATTGCGAACATCCAGTCCGGTGCACTTTTCGAGCATACCAATGTCCGGACCGTAAAAGTAAATGTAGCCATCCACCGGTTGTAGCATTTGCCGGATATTGTTAATTGTTAGCGATTCATCGTAAAGCTGTCCGTATTTGGTAATGGAATACGCATAGCCGATTAGGTAAAGTTCCTGGTTAAAAAACCATTCTAGGTCGAGATAAAGATCAGTCATATTACTTGAAATTTTAAAGTCAAAAGTTTGAAAGTTTATACAGTAAAATTAGTGCATAAATTTGCAAATTATTCCATTATAGATTCTTTTGCAGTCATTTAGCCCCCTTTGCACCGATTGGTATAGCTGCAATTTGCTATGTTTGGCTTATCTTTACAGCATGGAAAAGAAAAAAACATATACCCTTTGTGAACTTGCCGATGAATACGGCGTAAGTCAAAAAACTATGTATAATTGGTTACTTCCGATTCGTGAGGAACTTATTGAAATGAGATTAGGGCAAAAGCGTTTAAGAGTTTTACTTCCGAAGCAGGTAAAAAGAATTCGGGAATTTTTGGGATAAACTATTAATTTTCTGTCAGGGAAAATATTCAATCTTGAGAAAAGATTATGATATAAAATTTAGTTTATTCTCTATTTCGATTCTAAGGTCAAGAAATGAGTTGATATCATCAACGAGTTCATTATCACTACTTAACAAATAATTTGCATTTATAATTTTCATGCCGAAATTAAAAAATAGATTGGCATATTCTGGCTGGTTATTATCGATAAAAAGTCTAATCAAAAGTCCAATTAGATAAATTTTATCATAGCCAATACTTGTGAATTTACTGATAAAAAGAGCATCTTTTGCAATTTGAATTGCTGAATCTATTTCCCCTTTTTCTGCAGATTGAATTGCTCTATCAAAATATATCTCAAATTGCTCATCGTAGAAACTGCCATAATTATCTGATATGCTATTTTTAAATGAATAGTAATCCATAAATCAAAGTTTTATTAGAGACGATTCAGCAGAAAAAAGGTTTCAGGAAAAGCTATTTTATTTCGACTTCAATATTATCTGACACCTGTGTAGATGTAATAATCTTTGATTTTAATGAGTCATTAATAGGGAGATTTTGAAAATTAGCAGATGATTCGCTATGAATAGGAATTGTCCCGGAAACTGGATTAACATTATTGCATACTTCAGCTAGAAAATCCGCAGATGCATGGCCACTTGTATGTAATGTTTTATATCTAGGAAAGGTATCAACAAAATCTAAATAATCTTTTTTTGCATATATACTTTTAGGATTGATATATTCGTGCCACATTGAATAGATAAGAGTAGTTTTATCGTGGTTGATTATTGGTAATATAAATTTCAAATAATTCGAAAATTTCATTGTAGGTCTAACAAGCATACAGAATCCTTTATCTTGCATCCAATTCAATAGTTTTTTGTTTCTGATATTGAATGTGTATGGTTTCCCAAAATCAAACAGTGTGCTAATTTTTCCAGATGTTTTTGAAAATATATTTAAGATATTTTCCTGATAATCATCACAAACAAAAAGTCTGTCATTATAATGTTTGTTAGCAGAATAAAAGGTTGCCAGGCGTTCCATATCAGTTGACGAACAAAATACAAAAGTATATTTGTATTGCTTCATCAGTTTTATTGCGTCTGTTTTTAAATCAATTTCATGCTTTACTCTTTCATCTAATCTTGAAAGCATCGTACCTTCTGTAATTAAGAAGTCGATTTTTCCTTTCGAAATAATGTGTTTTTTTATTGTTGGTAATAATCCTTTACTAAGATATCCATGGCCTCTGAAATCACCGGTATGTAAAACTCGTTTACCATTGGCTTCGATTAAAAACATATATGCATCACAAGCAGAATGACTAACGAAATAAGGAATGATTGTAATATCTCCTATTTTAATAATCTGCTTTGGGGAAAAAGTATGCATTTTATTAATTATAGATATTTCAATTTTTGATTGATCTTTTCTATCGGGAATATAAGAAAGTCTTTTATGTTTGCATAGTACCACTTGTTTTGCTACTGACCCAATGTATTGAGGAATATTATCCGGAACTAAATGGAAAAGACCAATATGATCACCATGATAATGCGTGTAAAAAATAGCATCTATATTTTGGGTTATTATAGATACTGCTTTTTTATTAGCTAGTTTGTCATCTATTTTATTATTTCCATCCGGGAGGTTTTGACCTAAATCAATAATTATGCGAGTTGTGTCTGAGGATATTTCGGTTATGCAACCACCTATTTGATCAATACCTCTGTGGATGGTTATTTTCATTTAAGTTTATAATTATTTTTTGAAACAAAGATTGTATTATATTTTATCGAAGAATTTGAACTAGCATATTCAATATCAAAAGTTTCGTTATAAGATGAAATATCATTACCTTCTGGTTCATAGATGAAAATTAATTCAATATTGGATAAATTTGTAGCTACCTGAAGTTCATCAAGAAGTTCTAATTTTATTTTGTCTAATATGATATTTGAAACATCATTTAATAAATTCTTTCTGAAGACAGTCTTATGCAGCCCAAAAAGGCATCTTTCAAAATCAAGTATATGAGTTCCAATTCCTGCTTTACCTTTTAATGCTTTAAGACCTTTCTTTACTTCAAAGAGTTTGATATTTCCTGTTTTACGTTCAATTCCCAAAAGGTCAAAACCTGCCCTTTTAATTCTTTTTTCGCGTTTAATCTCATCTTGATTAAAGTTATACTCCATATCAAGAATTAAATATTTATCATTTTTATCTTGATTGTGAAATGCAATTTTTTGCTGAGTTTCAAATTCATTTTTCTTATGTGTTTCTAGCCAAGAATCAACAGTGCTCATTGTGTATTCAAAATACTTTTTAGGATCTTTTAATGCATAATCTTTAATCTTGATATGTTCATTTTCATCTTTAAAGTATTTTTTATCTATGTGATTGCTCTTTAGACCAAGATCAAGGATTTTACATTTTTTATAATAAATGTTACAGTGCCCTTTTTGTCTTACTTCAAGGCGTAATTTTTCTGGATTTGATTTTACATAATCAAGCAATGGATATAAATCATTTTTATCAAGTAGCCTACAAATAAGTTTGTCGTTAATTTTTCTTGCCATAATAGTTTAGTTTGGAGTAAAGATAAGAAAAAAAGGGAATGGTATTCTTGATAAGAACAGATTGAGGAAATAGAAAGATTGGCTTGATATAATATTGCAAATGAAATTACATCGCAATGTATGTTAAAGCTAAAAAACATAATTCTAATAGGTGTAGTCATTTTGACATTTGGCATTGCATGGAAATTCTACAAAAAATACAAGGACAGCGATAAACTCAAAATCGGTTCCACCTCATTAAAACCCAAGCAGCAAATTACAAGCTTCAACGATCTGGTAAGCATTTTAAAAAGCGGATTACTGCTTGAAGGCTTTATCGAGATCCGAAACTTCTCCTCCAGAGATTATTCTATAAAACAACTCAGTATAGATTGTTTTTCGCCCAAGACAGAAAAACTCATAGCCGAGCAAACCAATATTCTACAAAACAAGCTGATACTTGCCAAAAAGCAAACCACCAATATCCCATTAGAATACAAAATTGATATTGTAAATGCTTTGGCACTTTTCAAAGAATGCGGACTAATTCCTGAGGATGCAAACCTTATAGATGTAATTACACATCCTGCACAATACTGGAGTGGAATAGATTTAAAGAAGCTCAAAGTAAAATTCAAAGGCTTTATACAGGCTGAAGGAATACACTTAGACATCAACGAAGATTACGCATTGTATGAATAGCAGATACACCATAACAGGCAGAAGCAAAACATTGAAAAATTATGCCAATGTATATGACACTATTGATGCCATTAAGCGTATAATTTCAGAAAATCATCCGGCAGTAACAGATCTATCTTACCAGTTGCAAGCAGAAAACTGCGAAGAAACCTTCCGCAATATCTGGAACTTTGTACGCAAAAATATCCGTTATCAGAACGATGCACCCGGCAGAGAACAGCTCCGCACACCTCAGAGAACCATGAACGACAAAGCCGGTGATTGCGATGATATGAGCATTTTAATAGCCGGAATACTCACCAATTTAGGTTACGATTACGAATTATGGATTGCAGCCTACAAAAAGTCAGATCAGTGGCAACATATATATCCGGTAGCATACAGCACAAACGGTAAAAGATATGTAATAGACTGCGTTCCGGAGATTCCATATTTCAATTACGAAGCAAAACCCATCATTAACAAAATAATAGTAAGTATGAAACTAGAAGAATTAGGCGAAGCCATTTCCGCCGATATGATCAGTGAATTAACCCAGCCATTTGACATTGACAATTTGCAGGGCATAGATAACGAGCTAGATGCTTTAGAAACCATTCAAGGCTTGTTGGGTACAGTAGCCATTGTTGACGAAGACGATGAGTACGACACCATATTAAGCGGCTACGATTTGCAAACCAATATGTTGCTCAAGCAGCTTTTGGAAGCAAGAACAGCTTTAGAAAAAGAAGTCAACAATCCCACAGAAATGTCGCAACTCAACAATAACAAAACCGATTTGATTTTGGTACAAAACATCATTGATAATTTTGATGACGAAGACGAAAGAGATGCAGCAATAGAAGAAGCCATAAGCAAAGGAACATTATACGTGAACTTCTACAAAGCATTGCAATTTGGTTTGGAAGATGCGGTAAACGGTCTTGCCGGTGATGATGAAGAAGACATGTACTATCTGAAAGTAATGGACGAACACGAAATGTTCGATTACGAAAACGACATGGAAGGTTTAGGCTTATTCAAAAAGCTAAAAAGCAAAATTAAAGCTAAGGTACAGAAGATTAAAGAAAAGCATCCCAAACTTGCTAAAGTAGGACATGCAATAGCAAAGTTCAGTCCTGCAACATTTACCTTACGCAGATCGATGGAACCTTTCTTACGAGCCAATGTATTTCAGATGGCAGAAAAACTAGCCATTGGATATGCAACAGAAGCCGAAGCCAAAAAGTTAGGTTACAACAGAAGTGAGTGGATGCAATTTGCAATTGCCAAAAATCAGGCAGAGGCAAAATGGCATTCATTAGGTGGCGATAAAGCCTATTTCAAAAAGATGGTAATGAATGGCAGGGGAGCTAAAAAAGCCGGATTAAAAGGAGAACTCGGTGTTGCACCCGCAATAATTGCAGCTGTTGTAAAAGTATTTGGAGGAATAATAGAATTTGTAAAAAAGCTGAAGCTTAAAAAAGCAGATGGCACATTTCAAGAAGAGGCGGGTAGTCCAAGCAGTTCGTCTTCTTCTACATCAAAAAGCAGTACCACAAGATCCACAAGCGCCACAAGATCGTATCCCGGCACAGATTCGGGAGCAGAGCCAAGCGATGGAGGCAATGTAGAAATGGATGAAAAGTCGGGAGTAACAACCGAGACCATCACCGACGAATCGGGTAAAGAAGTAAAAGTATATCGCGACAAAGAGGGCAACGAAATAGGCAAATTCAAAGCCTTTTTCTTAAAAAACAAAACCATGCTCATCATTGTGGCAGTAATAATAACATTAGGAATTGCCGGAGTAATTATTTGGAAAGTTCGCCAGAGGTCATTGCGTGGTTTAGGAGCTGTAGGTTTATCAAGAAAACAAGAGAACTATATCAAACGTAAGGGCTTAAACAACCGTGCATATGCCTCTTTGGTACGAGAGGAGATCAAAAAAGACAAAAAGTCGGTAAACAGTACCAACCGAAAGAAATATTACAAAAAGATTTTCAAAGAAGCTTTTGATCGTCCGCTTTCGCAAAAGCAGGTAGTAGCAGCACAGAACTACAATAAGATGTACAGCGATGTGCGAAAACTTGCCAAAGCCAAAGGTGGCGGTTCCAAAGCATGGAGAGATGCCTGGGCAGAAGTAAAAAAAAAACCTCAGCTAAAACTTCCTCTGTAATGAGTGGCAGCAGAAAATCCGGTGCAAAACCCAAAAGGTACAAAGCTTTATCGGGCAAAAATGAGGAGAGTTCAGCAAGGTTTAAGATGATAACCGAAAGAGCCAGGAAAATACGGGAAAAGCATCCTAAGATGAAGTGGAAGAATTGTATTCGACAAGCGAGTAAGGAATTGTATAGAGATTAGAGATTAGACTTTTAGAGATTAGACTTTTAGAGATTAGATTATTAGAGATTAGATTATTAGAGATTAGACTTTTAGAGATTAGACTTTTAAAGATTAGACTTTTAGAGATTAGACTTTTAGAGATTAGACTTTTAGAGATTAGACTTTTAGAGATTAGACTTTTAGAGATTAGACTTTTAGAGATTAGACTTTTAGAGATTAGACTTTTAGAGATTAGATTATTAGAGATTAGACTTTTAGAGATTAGATTATTAGAGATTAGAGACTAGACTATTAGAGATCAGAGATTAGACTTTTAGAGATTAGACTTTTAGAGATTAGAGGATTATTGGAATTTGAGATTTGAACATTGGAATTTACTATAATATGTTTAACTAAATAGAGATCAGAAAAATGAAAGAATTAACAAGTGAAGAGATTATTCTTAGCGGTTTAAGTGGCAATGCAGGACGCAGTGCATTAAAAACCAAAGCATCGCAATTTTCGAAATTAGGTGCAAGTATGTTTCGTAAGCAAATGATTGAGAGGATTCCCAATCTGCCTCCGGAGATGCAAAAAATGCTCAAAGATGACAGAGCACAAATTTCCGATAAGGAATATTTTGTAATTCGTGAATTATCCGGTACCAGTACCGATGTAATCAAGAAAAACGAAAAGAGTGAAGCCGGTTTGCGTAACATCGACGATGCCGAGCTGGGCGAAAACCAGTTTTTCCTGTTGTCGGCAATTTCGCTGCAATATCGCAGTGGTGCTACAGGTCGTTTTGATGAGTTGTTTCCCGAATTTTTGGCAAATGCAGTGTTTACCTTCAAACTATCTACTCGTGAAATTATGAGCAAAAATCCGGTGGATATGTTCCAAAGTCCGGTTTTCGGATACAATACTCATCGTGATTTTGGAGTAATTATTCTCAACAATCCCAAGCTTATTATCCCTAAAAAGACAATAGCTTTTGATATTGAGGATGCTCCTACAAGCATGAGTGGTTTTGTGAAACTGAAACTCATAGGAACCGAAGTGAAAAGCTATTAGGAAAACCTGAGGGGCAAGTTAATTCTTGCCTCTTTTTTCCCATTGTTTAACAATTAAAATTAAGGTAAATGGCTGAAGATAATAGCATATACGGAGTAAAATCCTTATCGAAAGAGCAACGCCAGGCAATGAGCGGGATATATCGCAAAGATCCCTCCTTGTGGAGTGCTCTAAACGGTATGGGAGGTCTGAGCGAAAGCTCACCAAACGGATTGATAATTGGAAATGTTTTTGACAATTCCGGAGCAATACAAGGAGCAGAAGTTAGTATCGAAGATATTAACGGAGATATAATCACACGCATAACCAATCAATACGGACATTACGAAGCAGAGTTAAGTCCGGGAGATTATAATGTAACAGTAAGTATTGACGAAGTAAGTTCAGATCCAAAAACAATAACATTGTTAGCAGGAGCAACAGAACTTTACACTTATAATCCTGAAGATGTAAAACCACCGGAACCACCAGCAGGATAATTGCTTTATGCGTAAATGGTTAAAGAAATATCTCGAAGAAAAGCATGGTGTAAATTCATTGATTCGTTTACAATCGCTGATTACACTGTTCTTTTCTTTTGGAATAATCATCTGGCAAATGATCATCCGGCAAGTACATATCGAACTCGATATTTTGCTGATTACTGCCAGCTTCGCCCCTAAGGCATTACAAAAATTCGCTGAAGCTTACATGTACGGAGATGAGATAAAACAAGGAACAGAACCAAACGAAACAAAACAAACAAAGGATGAATAACTCAAATGTATTAGGAATAATTATAAGTGTATTGCTTTCTATTAATGGCATTACACTCACTTTGTTTGTAACCAACATCAGGGAACTGAAAAAGGTAATTCAGGATTTATCGCTTGCCATTCGCAGCAGCCAAAAAGACATTGAATATTTGAATAAATCGGTAGAGATGCACGAAAAAATACTTGAACGCCATTCCGAAGAAATTGAGGACATAAAACTAAACGCTGAACGCAACAAAGGGAGGACAAACTAATGAATAATAAAAACATGGATTTTATAGTACAAAGTCTGGAGCATGAAATTGATTCCAATCAGATTATCGAGTTTAAAGAAACACTCGATTACGGCTACAAATATCTGGTAGGCATTGCCATTTCTGATGTGCATTGTCCCGAAACAGCCATTCTGGAAGTAGTAAAAGTAAAAGGCATGGATATTTTGCCCGAAAAGTTTGAGGCAGCTCACTTGATGTCTTCGAAAAATGTAGCTCCCAACAAACGCTTTTTCTCGTGGTTTAAACCCGTGCAAATTTCGGGTGACGAAATGGTAATTCGTTTTCGTGATCCAGATTACTCGGCAAACTATGTTTTGCAAGTGCAGGTGCTTTTGTGCAATAATCCCGAAATTATCCAGGATGTATTATTTACATAAAATATTTGAAGCCAATAACAGTGAGCACGGATCGGCAAGTTTCCGGTTCTCTGCCCGTGAGCACAAAAATGTTCGCGGTGCTTTTTGTACCGGCGATTGTTCTGTGTCGTTAGCTTTCAAAAATCAGGGAACTGTAGTAATACACAACCTGCATTTCGGTAATGCTATAGATACGCCTCCCAACGAAAGACCCATATTGTTTACAGAAAAAATCTCTATGGATATGGCAAGCGGTGTAATTACCGGAGGCATAAAAAAAGACGTATCGGTGTATTTAATTTTAGAAAACTAATGAGTTCACAAATCAGCATATTAACTAAAATGATGGAATCGGATATCCGCAAGTGCGATAATTATGATATCAGCCATCATACTGCAGAAAACCCTGCACGTATTCCGCTTATGCGTGATGAAATTATTTACATACATAAAATTGAAATACAAGCAAGTACAAATTTTTGGTTCGAGTTTCATTCTGCAAGCGAAAGCCGATTATTAGAATACTCCCTTTCTGCTCTCACCGATATAAGCAACGACATAGTTACCAGGCACAAAGGCAGTGTCTATTTTTCTCAATCTACGCCCATCAGCTTTGTAGTCTATTACGTAAAACTTAAAATCTTACAATAAATGATGCACATTTTCGACATACACGATTACGATGATAATTTTCTGGATCAGTTTGCAAGTCACACTCTTCCTATTTACGATTTATGGAGCATACGACCATTGCAAAATGAGCAAAAAGAGATTATATCAGGCACATGCGATGAGATTGAAAAGTTCAAAGATTTCATCATCAGCCACAGCAACAAAGATTATCCCCATCCTTTGGTAATAGTAATTGGCAACAGCGAAAAAAGCACACCCGGCAACATGCTTAACAGTACCAGGAAGTATTATAAAATCAAGTTTGAGAAATACAAAGGCAACGATTTGGGTCAACCATTACTTTTTGGAACACAGCAAAACTATCCTGCAGGCAACGAACAAGTTTTACCTTTCGGCTATGGAGTAAATCCCAGAATGAACAACGGCATACACGGTTTTGGCGGTATGAGTATTACCGACATCCAGGGAGTAATAGACCGAAATGTTTCTGATTCCACAAGATCAATTCGTGCCGAATACGAAGAGATGCTTGCCAAACGTGAAGCCGATTCCATTCGCCGGATTACCGAACTTGAAATGAGAATGGAGATTTACAAACTTGAGTTACGAGCAAAACAATTAGAAGATAAGGAAAAGAAAGTACGAGAAGAGCTTATCGATTTGGAGGTAAAAAAAGCTGAAGGATTAGGCAATGTAAAAGAATACACAAAAACCATTGCCGGTGGATTGTTAGAGCTAGGTAAGTCTGCTTTCGGGTTGGATGATGTTATCCCCAAAAGGGCAAAAAAGGAAAAGGTACATGAAGAAGAACCGGCAAGCTATCGTAAATCTGAACCTGTAAATCCGAAACCTGTATCCGGTTTTACCGAAAAGCAAACAAACACTTCAAAACCAAAATCAGGATTAAGCAATATTGTAGGAATGTTAAGCAATTTAAGCGATGACGAAAAGTACGAGCTAATGGAAATTATTATGAATTCAGATGAATCTGAAGAAGAAAGCATAAGAGAAGTAATAAATGAAACAGTAGCAAACGCAGAAAACGATACAGAAGAAAAGCCAAAAGAACAGACAGAAAAACACTTAGAAAACCAGACCAACAACGAGAAAGAAAACGATTCAGAAACTACTAAAAACGAAGATAGCCATGAAGACATATCAACTGCAAATAACGATTAACGAGAACGGCAAAGAGCTTTACAAAGACATAGAATTGTCAGCAAGCGACATAAATGAATTGTCAGAAAAATTAGATGCTTTTGAAACTTTGAATCAATCGGTAGCACACGATGATTTGATTTCTACGGTGGATCTGTTTAACGAAAAACCTGAGCTTGTACCTTTAATCAAAAACATGATAGAAGAAGGAGAAGAATTGAGCGAATCGCAATTATTGATGCGAGTTCCCAAATATGTAAAACAAGTATTACGAGTATTAAAATCATAGAATATGCATCCGGCAGTAGTAAAATCAGGACAAGTAATTGTTGACAAATACAAGAGTATTCCTCCTCAGGATAAAAAGCGGGCAAGGAATATTATATTGTTGATACTGTTGGTATTGATTTTCAAAAACCGTATTGCCAATTTAATCAGAAACCTAACACACAAAGACATCAATCAGGTAGATGTAAACAAAAGCAATTTAACATACGATCGTAGCGAATATTATTCAATGTGCAGCACACTGGAATCGGCTATGGATGGAGCAGGCACCAAAGAAGAGAGCATTATGAATGTAATGATGCGACTGAAAACTCAAGACGATTGGAATTTTCTGCAAAAGTGTTTCGGTATTCGCAAAAAGCGTGGCGGACTGTTTTACAAAGATGTAACCGGTGATTTAAAAATGTGGTTATCAGATGATTTAAACAGCAGCGAATTGCGAGAAGTAAGAGATATTCTGCAAAGTAGCGGCATTAATTTTTAATGTAAACACAAAAGACATGAAAAAGAAAAAAGGGATATTTACCATTTTTGTACTGAGTATAGTAAGTGCATTGATATTTTGGAAGCGAAAAGAAATACAGCAAAAAATACAATCATTTACAGACAAAACCGGCAATAATAAGCATGAATATATTGCAAGCGAAAGTACAAATAGCAACAATCAAAATGTAAGTTATGCAAGTCAATCGGCGAGTACAGGATATTCGGAATGTACTCAATTCCCTTTAAGAAGAGGCTGCAAGGGAAGTAAAGTTTTGCTACTTCAGAAACGCCTAAATACAGCTTTTAATTCAGGACTTACCGAAGACGGTTATTTTGGTCCCAATACAGAATCAGTTTTGCTTAAAAACGGATATACAAAAACTGTTTCGGCTTCAGATATGACAAAATTAATGAGTCCATTAGCAAAACTAAGGTCTTGAATGAAGTTTGGTACAAATACAAGAATTGGATTTTAACAGCCGGCATCACAATGTTGGCATTTATTATTTACAGGAATATGAATAACAAAAAGACCATACAAAACATTACCCATGAGCTTCCCAGCCGAGGCGAATACGATAAACGCAGTTTACTGGATATAGATAAACTAATTGTACATAATTCAGCATCATTGGCAGGCAGATTTACGTTTATTGATTTTGCCCGTTGGCATATCGATCCCAATGGCAGGCTTAAAGCTCCACGTATTGCCTATCATTTTGGAATTGAACCCGATGGTAAGATATACCAGTTAAACGATCTTACAGCCATTAGCTGGCATACTATTAATGCAAATCACACTGGTATCGGTATATTACTGAACGGCAATTTTGAATTAGAGCATCCCACCAAAGAGCAAATGCAATCATTAAAATGGCTGATAAAATACTTGCGTAAAAAGCTGAAAAAGCCTTTACCGGTTTATGGCCACAAAGAGATACCGGGCAATGCAACTTCGTGTCCCGGAAAGAATTTCCCAATGCAACAAATCCGATAGAGATGAGATATTACGGTTTAATAGCAATATTGATAACAGCAATGATTACCACCGGTGTTTGGCTGCAGAAACAGAAAAAGCAAATGCAAGGTTTAGGAAAGCTCAAGCCCATTAGCAAGCCACCGCATGTTAGAATTGTGTACAGTAAAAATCAGCCCAAGAGCGAGAGGTTTAAGATTACATCTTCTACCGATGCGTACCGGATTTTAAAGGATATCTGGAGTAAGCAAATTGAGACCAGGGAAGAGTTCATTATTTTGCTTCTCGACCGGTCGAATACGGTTTTGGGTTATCACATGCTGAGTATGGGTGGCATCACCGGAACGGTTGCCGATATTCGTTTGCTATATTCCCTGGCATTAAAATCTCTCGCTACCGGTATTATTGTTAGCCACAATCATCCTTCCGGAAACCTCAACCCAAGCCAGGCAGACAGAACGCTTACCAAACGTATTAAAGAAGCCGGAGTAATCTTGGATATTACCTTACTCGATCATTTAATTATTACTACGGATGGGTATTATTCTTTTGTGGACGAAGGCGACCTATAGCGGAGTTCGAGCGTTGTGCCGAGTTTATCGAGGTGTGTCCGCCGGTAGGCGGATGTATCGAGAACGAAGCGGATTAACAGGGTTTAGGTTTTAGGAAATAGGGTTTAGGAATGAAGAACTACATTATAATATTATTAATTGCTTTAATACTGGGGGCGTGTTCTCCTCAGAAGCGTTTGCATCGTTTGGTGGCTCTGCATCCGGAGCTTGTGCAAAACGACACCATAAGGATTAACGACACTACATTTATTCCCTCAATACAGATCGATACGCTAGTGCACATAAATACCTTACACGATACTGTTACCATTACCAAAGAAAAGCTACGAGTACAAATCCACCGGATAAAAGACACAGTATATATCGAGGCGGAACAGCAAGCCGACACGGTGATTGTACACAAGGAAGTTCCTGTAGAGAAAATTGTGTATCAGAAACCGGATGGGAAAACTAATATTGGATTGATTTGGTTTTTGTTGGGGGCTTTGGTGGTGATGGTGGTGGTATTGGTTTTAGGTTTTGGTTGGTTTTGGGGTAGGTAATGGTACACACATAGCCTGAGTGCGGGTTTACCCCGCCTTACTTTCCAGTCCCCCGTTAATAATGTTTACTAAGATAATATTTTGTCAGCAAACCACCAAACACCCGCATTTAGGCTGATGTGTTGTTAGCCTTTGTTTTTTTATTCTAACTGTTTTATGGTAAATTTTTTCACGTCACTTATATTGTAAATCTCATTCTCTTTCTCTTGCAGATTTCTAAGAAAAATAAAATTATCAGTCTTTCCAATAAATACTAAATTATTATCTGTTTTAATAGTTTCATCTTCAGCATAAATTGTAATTTGATTTTCCGGATGCCCTTTAAGTGTTTTTAAAGCAGTCTCTTTGTTAAAGATGTAAATATTTGAAAGAAATAGTCCTAATAGACCAAATACTAATACAAAGTTATGCATATGGTCTTGATATTTCTTTTTCAGTTTCTCCAAAGTACTAAAAAGAACAAAAAACCACATAACAGCAAATACAATACTTGCTTTTGAATTAATTAATGAAAGTTTTGGGTTTTCACTGACAATTTGGTAAAATAAAAACAAAATATATCCAATAAAGAAAAGGGCGAATCCAAGCGATAAAAGTAAAGTTATTAATTCAAGTATCACAAATATGTATGCTTTAAAACTTCTAAAGTTTTTCCTTTTCAAAGAGCTAATAAAATCATTCAATTCTTTTAAAAAGAATAAATTAAATGCATCGTTATCTTTTTCTTCTTCATTTAAGGATTTATCTCTTGTTACCATTAGGACTAAAGCTCCTATCATATAGAGAGAAAGCATTGCAATTATACTTAGGATTGGGATTGTCAAACGCAAAAATGATAATAATAACTCACCAGTTGTCAAATAGGAAGAAATTTCTATCCCGAAAAAGCTATAATAAAATGAATAATGTAGATACCCAAAAAAGATTAGAACACCAGAGATTAAGGGTATATTCTTTAATATTTTTATCATTTTATTTTTCTGTTAAGTTAATGAACCAGCGGACAATAAAAAAATTAAGGCTAACGGCAGTCTGTCCAAAAACCCAAACTGCCTTTTTCAATTTTGTAATAAAAATACAGGTTTTTTTGTGAAAACTGAAATATTTATAATTTTTTCTGTTTTACTTATAAAACTGCTTATTTGCTTTAACACGCCCTAAAATAAGTTTCCTTGTTTTATCCATTTTACTCTTTTTTAGTGTAAAGCTATTTTAGGACGAGACACTGTTTTCATGTTTTTAGAATTAAAAAGGGAGCAATACCAAAAGGCACTGCTCCCAATGGTTTAAAACTCAATTTGCTCTTCTCCCGATAGCTATCGGGATCACTGATTTTAGTAACCAGTACCGTATTAATGGTATGCACCACCTTAGCGAAAACTTCCGAATTTGAAGTTTTAAAAGTGTTGCCGTTTTCGTCGGTAAGCACAATGTTTTCGCTAAATTGGTTTGCTCCCACCACAAACGAAGTGAGTTTTTTACGACTTGCTTCCAGGCGTTCCCGCTTTTCAATCAAGGTTTTTAGATTTTCCACCTTTTCGATTTTCTGTTCCAAAGTCAAAATAGGTTTTTGAACCGTTTCAGCGAGCTTGTCGAATTGTTCCACCTGTTCGGGTTTAACTTCGGGCATGGCTTCGCTTTTAGCTTCGGTTTTAGCCTTGTTTTCTTCTGTGCTTTTAGCTTCGATTTTAGCTTTTACAGCACTTCCGTTAATACCTGCAATGCTTTTTACATTTGCTTTACTGTTCGCTTTTCTGAGGTCTCTACCCTCGATAACTGTAGTTTTCATACTTTTTAAAAATTTAAGTTTATAATTAAGAGAATTGAAAATTTCTGACACATGCAGATTATAGTCCCGAAAGTTTTCGGGATTGAGAGGTGTTCAATAAAAAATATCGCAGCTCCCATTACTGAAATTTTCGGATTTATTATCTGTTTTTTGTACATAGCTTTATTTATTTCAAAATTTTCCATAATGCATCTTTATGAGTTTTTTCGAGTATGTTCTGCTGGTACCAGTAAAGCCGTACAAATGCACAGCAATAGTGATAGTCCTTTGTGTTCAGAAATTATAAACCATGATAATTTGTAGTGCGGTGGGGGACAAACATTGCAGGCTTCAGCAATTG
>Ga0334901_1000333_pt1 | contig 69983 bp, 47 predicted proteins | sample GraSluR3_MG_3_FD_207216 | JGI IMG/M metagenome (GOLD analysis project Ga0334901, IMG submission 207216) | Sludge microbial communities from methane-producing bioreactor in Wageningen University, Netherlands - Granular Sludge_15_08-R3 | ecosystem: Engineered > Bioreactor > Anaerobic >...
CGTCGAACGAGCCTCCACCCGAATCGGACTGGATCGTCTGCTCGGACGAAACCGATGGCGTTGGGCCCTGAGGCGACCTCATCGCTTTGACCGATCCGCCTTGCGGCGCGGCCCGCCGATCACTCACAATAAGGTCTCCGCCGTCGGGGGCATTACGGGGCGACGGAACCTCGAACAGGCCGACGGCGTGCCCTGCCCGCCGCGATGGCTGTCCATTTCCGCCCGACCGAAAAGGAGCGATCATGACCGCGAAGACCGAAGCGAAGGCAACCCAGAAACGATCGCGTCGCGATTTTCTTAAGGCGTCGAGCGCCGCGGTGGCGGGCGGCCTGGCGCTGAGTCGAAGCGCCCACGCCGCGGGCGACGACGTCATCAAGGTGGGGCTCGTGGGCTGCGGCGGGCGCGGTTCGGGCGCCGCCGACAACGCCATGAACGCCGACGACGGCGCGAGGCTCGTGGCCATGGCCGACATCTTCGAGGACAAGGTCAAGGGGAGCCGCGACCGCCTCAAGCAGATGAAACCCAACCAGGTCGACGTCGACGACGACCATTGCTTCGTCGGGTTCGACGGGTATCGGAAAGTCATCGACAGCGGCATCGACGTGCTCCTGATCGCCTGCGCCAGCCGATTCCATCCGCCGTATCTCGAGGCCGCGGTCGAGGCGGGCAAGCACGTTTTCGTCGAAAAGCCCCACGCCATCGACCCCCCCGGCATCCGCACGGTCATCGCCGCCTGCGACGAGGCCCGGCGCAAGAAGCTCAGCGTCGTGTCGGGTTTGTGCTGGCGGTATCACCACGGCGTGCGCGAGACGATGAAACGCCTGCACGACGGCGCGATCGGCGACGTGGTCACGATCCAAGAGACCTACATGCGCAGCCCCTATCGCCTTGTCGAGCGCGAGCCCGGCGAGAGCGAGATCGAGTACCAGTTCCGCAACTGGTACCACTTCAACTGGCTCTCGGGCGACGACATCGCCCAGTCGCTCATCCACAGCATGGACAAGGGCGCCTGGCTGATGCACGACGAGCCGCCCGTCAAGGCCTACGGCATCGGCGGGCGCTCCTCGAGCGTCGGCACCGTCTTCGGCGACGTGTTCGATCATCACGGCATCGTCTACGAGTACGCCAACGGCGTGCGCATGTACGCGTTCGGCCGGGCCCAGAACAACTGCTACAACGAGGTTTCGGACCTCTATTTCGGCACGAAGGGCCGGGCCGACGTCATCAAGCACCGCATCGAAGGCGAGACGGAGTGGCGCTACGAGGGCCCCAAGTGCAACATGTACGACGTCGAGCACGAAGAGCTCTTCGCCGCGATTCGCTCGGGCAACCCGATCAACAACGGCACCTACATGGCCGGCAGCACCATGCTGGGCATTCTGGGGCAGATCGTCTGTTACACGGGAAAGGAAGTCACCTGGGACGAGGCGATCCAGGCCGACTACCGCTGGGAGCCCGTCGACTGCGACTTCACCACCGACCCGCCGGTCAAGCCCGACGAAAACGGCATCTACCCCGTGGCCATGCCGGGCGTGACGAAGCTGCTGTAGCGAGAACGCGGCGGCCCGTCTTGCGCCGTTGGGGCGTCGCGCGCGATCCCCGCAATCGCCGGCCGGCCGGCGGGGCTCGTCGAGGCGGCGCGTCGCCCGCGGACGCCGCGTCAGCCCGCACGATCGCGCTCGCGGGCCCGATTGTCGCGTTTTCGCAACACGGGCGTTCGGGCGGCGACGCGACCGCGGCTCCGCGATCGGTCGGAACCCCTTTCCTCGCAACATATTGCGATTCGTGCCCGATGTTTGGCACGGATCGTGCTTGCGATGATTGGCGGAAACCGACAGCCGTTGCCGCACGGCGCGCAGCGCCCGACCGAGAAGGAGACGGACCGATGAGGACGCAGGGGTTCAAGCTCAACGACCCGGTGCTCGAGACGATGCAGGTCGAATGGCTGCTGGTCTCGGCGCACGAGTGTCCGAACGGCGAGGCCGAGCGGCGGCTGATCGCCCGGCATTTTCGGATTCCGCACGAGCCGTGGGGCCCCGACCGGGCCTTCGTGCGACCGGTGCTCGTGCGCCGCAGTCGCCGTCGGGTGCTGTTCTGCCAGGAATCGGGGCTCGGGCTGTAACCCCACCGGTTCGGCTCCGAAGCGATGGCCTCTCGCTGCCCGACTTTCGCGAAGACGGCACGCAGTAAAGGGCGGCCCGCCCCGGCCTCTGCCCCTGGCACCCCGGCCGGACATGAGCTACGTTAGATGAGAGCCGTGTTTCTGGCGGATCCGCGGATACTGTCGCATGTTCTCGCGGCAAGGGCAAGGAGAGCAAGGCATGGACCATCCCTACTATTTCGGGATCGACGGCGAGAGGATCGGGCCCCTCGACGAATCGGCGATCGAAGCGCAAGTTGCCGCCGGCACGATCACCCGGGCAACCCTCGCCTGGTGCCGGTCGATGGACCAATGGAAGCCGGTCGCCGAGATCCCCGAGTTGACGGAACGGTTGGGCCCCCTTCTCGGCGCGGGCAGCGAGCCGCCTCCCTTGCCGACGGCGACCGCGTCGCCCGACGACGCGGGCCCTCCACCGCTTCCCCCCGCCGATGCGCCCGCGCCGCAGGGGACCGGCGCGACGAGCCCCGCGGAGGATTCTCTTGACCCCTCGTATCGAGTCCCCGAGGGTTTGGATGGGGTGGGCTCACTCGCCTATCACGTGGTCTTTTGGCTTTTTCGCCCCTGGCGAGGCCGTCCCTCGCGCGTACGCCGCTACGTGCGACAGGATCCCCGGCGAGCGAAACCGATCGCCCTGGCGTCGGTGCTCGGGTTGATGTTCCTGTTTTGCCTCGCGCTGGCCTCCGTGTTCGAGGCGCCTGATGCCCCGAGCCGCCCCCAGGGGCCGTCGGGCCCCGCCGGTCCGGCGGTGGGTGGAGCCGACGTCTATCGGCCGATGATCAACGCCCAGCGCGAAACCGACCGCATCATCGACGACGTGTATCGCTACAACCGCGATTCCTTTGACCAGCAGTCGGAAACCTACCGCCGCGGCAATTACGACTGGTACAGCGACCGCCACGATTAGCGCGTGGGGGGCGGGCGTGAGCATCCGCGTGGCCGGCCCGGGCGAAACGAGGTCGGCAGCGTGCCACGCTGGGCCGAACGTCGCTCACTCGAACAATCGGGTGATTTCATCCCGGGCGAACGTGGGCAGCGGCGCGAGCGTCCCGCCGGCCCGCCGCAGGCGGCAGCCTTGTTGCCGTTCGACGATCTGGCCGATTGCGGCGGCCGCGATGCCGGCCGATCGGAGCCGCTCGAGGATGGCCTCGGCCCGGCCCGCCTCGGCCGCGATCAACAGGGCCCCCGAGCCGATCAATCCCAGGGGATCCAGACCGAGGCGCCGGCAGAGCATGCGGCACTCGGGCAAGACGGGCAGCCGGGCCTCGTCGACGATCAGGCCGACCCCGGCGGCTTGCGCCAATTCCCACAGTCCCGTGGCCACGCCGCCCTCGGTGGGATCGTGCAGGGCGTGCACCCCGCCGACCTCGAGGGCGAGCCGGGCGTCGCGCACCACGCTGATGCCCGGCTCGTGCAGAAAGTTCGCCAGGCGCGCCCGCTCGGCCGGGGAGAGCACGTCGCCGAGATCCGGCCCCGTTTCGCGGGCGATGATCGCCGTGCCTTCGACGGCGATTCCCTTGGTCAAAATCAGCGCGTCGCCCACCTGCGCACCGCCGGTGGCGACGTGGCGATCGGGCGCCACTTCGCCGAGCATCTGGCCGACGATCAGCGGCCGTCCGAGGCCGTAGGTGATCTCGCTGTGCCCTCCGCAGAGCGAGACGCCCAATTGCCGGCACGCCTCGGCGACCTGGGCGAAGATCGTCTCGGCCAGTTCGGGCGTGGCGTCGCGCTCGGGCAGCAGCAGCGTGGCCAGGAACCAACGGGGCACCGCCCCGCAACAGGCCACGTCGTTGGCGTTCACGTGGACCGCGTAGTAGCCGATCTCGTCGGTGGCGAATGTGATCGGGTCGGTCTTGGCGACCAGATACCGGTCGCCCATGTCGATGACGGCGGCGTCCTCACCCACCCCGGGCCCGACCACGACGCGCGGGTCGGCGGTCGCGTACCGGCCCAACAGGGTCTGGAGCAAATCCGCGGGGAGCTTGCCGATGGGAAGGCGAGGCATGTCGTTTCGAGGTTCTTCCGATTCGTCGGCCGCGGCGCGTCGGCGCGGGGCCCGCGCGGGCAATCGGTACGACGGCAGCACGGCGGGAGCCGATCGCCATTGTCGATGCCGGGGTCGGGCCGTGCAACCCGACGCTTCGGCTACGGGTTCGCGGGCGGCCCGGCGGGCGAGGGCGTCGAAGCGATGGCCAGCAGGCGCTGCGACGCCTCGAGCGGGGCGTCGGGGTCGGCCGGGCATTGGATCGTCCCGTCGGGCCGCTCGACCGCCACGATCTGCAACCCGTAGCGGTTGCGGAAATCCGACTTGCGGATCGACCGGCCCACGGCGTCGAGGGGCACCATCAGCCGACGCACTTCGAGCCCTTTACCGGGCCCCAACGCCATGAGCAGGTGGTCGAGGTGGGCCTCGCGGTCGATGGCTGAGAGCCCTTGATGCTCCTCGAGCACGAGGTCTTTCAGGCCGCCGATCCGCCCGAGCAGGGCGTGCAGAATCCGACGGCGTCGGAGCACGCCCAGCAGTCGCCGCGGCTCGTCCTCCGACACGACCGGCAATACGTCGCGGTCGTCGTGGCGGAACAGCTCGAGGGCATGGTAGAGGGTGCGGTCGGGCAGCAGGGCCGTGAAATGCTCGTTCATGATGTCGTAGGCCAGCACGACGCGTCCCAGGTGGGGCGAAGCGTGGCTGAGAACCCGATCGAGGTCGGGCAAGGCAATGACCCCTAGCAGGCATCCGTCGCGCACCACCATGAAGACGGGCTGCTGCCCCGGCTCGATCAGCCGGCCGAGCTGGTCGAGGGTGGCGTCGGGAGGAACGGTCTGCTTCCATTCGGGCTCGACCAGATCGGCCACCCGGGCCGACTCGAGGTAGCGGAGCACGGCGTCGGCCGCGTGGACGGGCGATTCGGCCGCCGTGGGCACCTGCTCGGGGTTCAGGCCCCAGCGGCGCCCGAGGACGTACGACGTCACGCAGACGAGCATGATGGGGACGATCAGGCCGTAGCTGCCGGTCATCTCGACGACCATCACGATGGCCGCCATGGGCACGCGCATGCTGGCGGCCAGCACGCCGCCCATGCCCACGGGGATGAGCGCCTGGCGGAGCGGCTCGGGAAAGATGCCGGGGAACAGGGCTTCGCAGGCGGCCCCGAGGAAGGCCCCGGTCAAGCCGCCGATCGCCAGGCAGGGGCCCAGCACGCCGCCGGCGCCTCCGCTGCCGACGGTGCACCCCGTGGCGAGGCATTTCAGCAGGGCCGCGGCGGCGAACAGCCCCACCCAAGGCCACCAGTTCAGGCGGTCGCCGAAAAAGGCCCCCTCCATGGCCGCGCCGATGAACTCGTAGCGGGCATCCATGACTTGCGGCAGCAGGCAGGCCAGGCCGCCGGTCGCCAATCCGCCCACCGCCGGGGCCAGCCAGCGGGGAAGCCGACCGGGCCGCACCAGGATCGACTCGACCGCCCAGTAGCACGTGGCCAGCCAGATCGCCATCGCGCCGCAGAGCGGCCCCAGGACGACGAAGGGCAGCAGTTCGAAGGGCGAGGTGAACACGAGCTTCTCGGCGTTGGGAATCAGGTATCCGCTGTGACCCCACAAGGCCATGAACACCGAGTAGCCGGCCACCGAAGCCACCAGGGAAGGCATGATGGCGTCGGACTCGTAGTCGGGCTCGCTGTACAGTGCGCTGACGGCGAACAGGGTTCCGCCCAGGGGGCAGCGGAAGATGGCCCCGACGCCGGCGGCACACCCGGCGATGAGCAGGATCCGCCGCTCGGTGGCGGTGACGCGGAACAGCTTTCCGCCGGTCGAGCCCAGGGCCGCCCCCAACGCCGCGATCGGGCCCTCGGGGCCCGCCGAGCCGCCGCACGAGATGACGGCGACCGCCGCACTCGCCTTGACGAGGGGCCCCTTCAGCTCGAGCTGACCCCGGTGGCGGTGAAAGGCCCGGGTGAGCACCTCCGTGCCCTGCCCGGTCGACGTGGGGCAGAAGATCATCACCATCACGCCCGAAATCAATCCACCCACCGCGGGCAAAACGAGAAGCTCGTAGCGGAATTCGAGAACCCGGGCCGTGTTCTGCGATGCCACGCGCCCGATCAGATGATGGACCCCCACGTCGAGCCCCCATTCCAGGCACGCGGCGGCCAGGCCCGCGACAATGCCCGTCAGTGTGGCCAGCGCGAACAGGCGCGTCCCGTGGCCGAGGGCGGTGGGCCGAGTCGAGTGTTGCATCGCCGACGTCATGGTAAACCAGCAGCGGTCCGTACAAGATCCCCCCGGCGGACCGGAACGGTTCGAAGGACGATCCGTTGGGCAATCCTGGGAAGCAATCGCGGGAATCAGAGAACGACCTTTCCCGCGAGAAGGCTGAGCCAGAAGCCGAAACCGGTTATTGTAAATCTCGACCGGGCGTACCGCAACGGCTTCGCGTTCTCGACGCGCACTACCGAGCCGGCCGCGACACCAGCACGGCAAAGGGAGCGGCCCGCCAATCGCCGAGAAACTGCTTGGCCGCCACCTGATGGCCGGCGTGAAGCAACACGGACACCTCGGCCTCGCAGCCGGCCGACCGATCGGCCAACAGCTCGATCTGGGCGATCTCGCACCGGCCCGGCTCGGGACGCCGGGCGGGCCAGAACCCCTGCCGAATGCCCGTGAGGCCGTCCTTCCGGGTAATCACCATCGAGATCGACTCGTCGAAGTCGTGGGGCGCCATGAGCGTGGCGTAGTCGGGCACCCAGCTTCCCACGCGCCACCCGAAATGGGGCTGCTCGCGGTCGCTGGGCACCCCCACGAAGTTCGGAAACGACTTGGTCAGGCGGTGCGGCTGGAACCGGGCGTCGATCGCGACCAACTCCTGCTCGTCCTCGAGCCCGCGGGGACGCACCCGCTGGTAGAGCCGGAAACACGGACGATACGCCTGGAATTCGTACTCCTGCTCGACTTCGACCCGATCGTCTCTCCACGCGACCCTCGCCCGCACCGCGGCCGGACCGGCGCAGACCACCTCGATCCGCGCCGGCGAATCCTGCTGGCGCGTCTTGCTCTCGTGGATGAACTGCACCGTATCGGTTCGCGGCTGCGTCGGATCGTGCCGCGAAAACGTGCCGTAGCTGATGCCGAAGGCGTTGCTCCCGTAGTCGCGCCCGGTTTTCGCCGAGCGGAGGCCGGTGACCGTGCCGCCGGCCGCCTCGGAGAGCGTGACGTCGAGGTGCGAGTTTTCGATGCGGAGCGTTCCGCTGCCGCTGCCGAGGTCCGTGGCCGTCATGCGAAGGTCGGTCTCGGCTTGCGCCGGCGCGCGCGAAACGTGGAAGGTGCCAGCCGATCGGGCCGGCACGCGCGCCAGGAACTTCAGCCGGCCCGACGGATCGACCTGGCAGGGCACCGGCCGGCCATCGTCGGCCTGTACGCGCACCGGCCCGGCTCCGGGAATCGCATCGACGCCGATCAACTCGTTGTCGAGAGGGCGAGACCGCGGGTTGAAAACGGCAATCGCCACGACCGCGTCCGAATCTTCACCCCGGTGCGCGGGAACCGAGGCGACGAACACCTCCCGCTCGATGGGCTCCTGCAAGCCCGCGTCGCCGAAGTCGATTCGCAGGTTGTGGGCTTCCAGCGCGGGTTTCGCCGACGCGGGGCGACCGAAGGGCTCGAAGGTCGCAACGCCGCGGCCGCCTTGTTCGATCCGCGGCAGTTCGACGGTCTGCCCGCCGAGCGTCAACCGAGCGCCGCGAAGCGGCGCGGTCCGGCCGTAGGGATTGTCGGGCACGCGCACCTCGATTCGCGGGCGGGCCCCGTCGACAACGACGTTGCCAAGCTCGACTTCGGTCGGTTTCTCGACGATCAACTCGCGAAGCACCACGGCCTCGCGCCCGTCGAATTCGAGGGCGAAGTAGATCGTCTTGGCGCCCCAATCGGCCGTCGGCGCGGCCGCGACCGCCAGGTTCACCGTCTTCGTCTCGCCGGGACGCAACGCGACCGCTTGCGGCTCTCCGGTGACCGTGGGAATCGTCGCTCGAGCCTGCACGCGCCCGCGAACCGGCCGGTCGGTCAGGTTGGTCACTTCGGCGGCGAATCGCCCGGTTTGGCCGGGCTGCAGCACGAGTTCCGGCGTGTCGAGCCGGACGGGGCTGAACGCGAACTGGTACACCCCGTAATAGTGCAACCGGTCCGTGGCGCCGTACCCATCGTCACCCGCCGAGATCGGCAGCTTCTGATAGGTCTCTCCGTCGCGACGGAGAATCGCCGCCTCGCCGAGCGGAATGTCGCGACGCGGAAGGGTAAGCTGCAAGTCGCGGGCCTCGGTGATGTCTTCATTGAAGCAAACGACAAACTCCGTGTCGCCGGCGCTGAGCCGGCCCGCCATGCAGCGTTCCGCCGCCGCGACCCGGTCGAAGTCGATCTCGCCCCAGCGTCTCACGACGGGAAGCCAATAGGCGTCGGTCTCGATCTCGGAAAGGGGACCGTTCACGTAAAGCACCTGGGAGGGGCCGGCCGCGATCGTCAGGTCGCGGGCGACCCGTTCGAGGCGCGTCTGCGAGGCGACCTTCGCGTCACGGGCGGTCAGATGGGGCCGCGGCAGGAAGGCCACCGGATATACGTCCTGGCCTTCGTCCCGAAACCACTCGGCCGCGAGCTGCAGCCCGTCTTCGGCCAGCCGGTATTGCTGCTGGCGAGTTCCCGCCGGGACGTTCGCCGTCGACCACTGGAGCCAGTTGATCGCGAGGTTGCACACGCGCGCCTCGCCGCGATGCCGCTCGGGGGCCAGCTTGCCCGGCACGTTCTGCCGGGCGTAACGCAATTCGAGCTGGATCATCGGGCTCGCCCCGATCGCCGTGGCCGGAATCGCCGCCTCGACCTCGACCGGGCCCGCGGGGGTTTGCACGTCACCGGCGCTGCGCCCGTTGACGACCAGGGCGATCGTGTTGGGCCAGATCGCGTTGCCGCGCAGGCGGAGCAGGTGATCGCGGTTCGGGCTGGCCGGCAACACGAGCGACGTGACGTTGCCGCTGCCGGGCGTCCAGCGGAAGGTCACGTCGTCGCCCGATCGCATGCCCCGCTCGCGCCCGCTGTAGCCCGAGCGGAGAGACGCCTCGTCGCCCTCGTCGCCAATGTCGACGTAGACGTTGAGATCGCCGCCGGGCGCGGCCGGCGCGGTCGGCGGCGGTTCGACCTCGGCGACGCCCAGCTTCTCAGCCAGGGTCGCATGGTGCGATACGATCCAACGCCGCTTGCCGCCCTTCAACCACTCGGCCAGCACGTCGGCGATCGGCTCGCGGCGCGCGTTGTAGCCCAGTCCGCAGCCGTAGGCGGGCGCGACGACGAGATCGAAGCGATCGAGGCGATCGGCCGTGACGAACTGGTCGGGCACCAGGTCGAACGGCACGCCGAGGCGGCGGAGGATCTGAACCGTGCCGTACAACTCCTCGTCGTGGCCGCCGCCCGACGCGAATCGCCAGTCGTTCAGCAGCAGGGCGACGGGCGCCCCCTCGCCCGACGTGCGGATCGACTCGAAGGCCAGCTTCATGAGCGTGGCGTAGAAGAGGTTCTTCTCGCAGTTCGTCTTGCCGAACTCGCGGCAGGGCTCGAGGTTCGAGCCCTCCCACCACTCGTTCCACGAGAGGTGCAGCAGGGCCTCGCTCTTGCGCGCCAGCGCCCCGACCCAGAAGCGGTCGAAGTGGAACGGGTCGGGCAGATACGCCATGCCGGGCACGCGGATGTCCCAGTCGAAGTAGAAGTTCTTCAGATGGTCGAAGAACACGGTGCCGTGCTTCCGGGCCACGGCCGCCTGGATGAACCGCTGGGCGTCGTCGTCGTGCGGCGGGCCGAAAATGCCGGCGTAGGAGTGCGGGCCGCCGAGCACCCGGGCGAAGTCGGCGAATCCGAACCCGGCGAACGGCCCGTAGCCCACGTCGAACGAGGCCCGCATGCCGGGAAAACCGAACTCCTTTTCGACCAGGCCGTCGAGCTTGCGCCACTCCGCTTCCCAAAGCCGATACTGGTGCTCGATCGACTCGGCCCGCTGGTGCCCGGTCGTCGTGAAGGTCATCGCGATTTCGTCGAAACGGGCGAAGTCGCTTCCCCAAGCGCGGTTCAGCGAGGCGACGTCTTGGTACCGCGTTTCGAGGAACCGCCGAAACCCGTCGTGGTCGAGGGTCGTCTCCGGTCGTCCGTTGCGCGCGTAGACGAGTTGCAGGGGGCGGCCGTCGATCTTGGGCCAGACGGGCGAGCGGGCGAAATCGCGCAGCCACTGGTGCACGTCGCGCTTCTCGGAGACGTTGCGCGAAAACTCCCGCATGGCGAAGTTCTCGCCGTCCTGGTAGTAGCTCATCCAGATGTCGTAGCCGGCCTCGCGGAGCGACTCGGCCGCCTCCATGACGACGGCCTCGCGCATGCGGCCGTCCTCGCCCTTCCAGTCGGGCGACCAGTAGTCCATGAAGTGATGGGTCATGCCCCATTCCGACGCCTGCCAGAGCGAGCGGCGGTTGTCGCGCAGCGTGCGCGAATCGTAGTAGCCTGCAAGCGGCGTGTTGTGGATGCCGCCCAGCCAACTGCCCAGCTCGCGGTCGTCGTCCCAGGTGTACCAGTAGAAGAAGACGTCGGAGATCCAAGGCCGCTCCAGGGCCGACGCGGGAGGGGCGAAAAGCAAGAGGAACAAGAGGACGCAATGCTTGGATTTCATGTTCTCCTCCCATTACGGCCGCGGGCCGGCCCGCAACAGCCGGGCGTCGGCCCAGTTGGCCATGTCGCGGTAGTAGTTATCGCCCCCGTCGGCGACCACGAGCCGCAGCTCGTCGACGCCGTCGACCGGCACGTCGATCGTCTTGACCTCCCGCATGCCGTGCATCACGGCGGTCTCGGCCAGGGGCTTTCCGTCGCCGAACACCTGGAAGACGACCGTGCCGCCCGACTCGGCGCCGCCGACGATCGAGTGGAACCGCGCGTAGGCGCCCGCCAAACGGTAGACGATCTCCGACGGCGCGTGCGTGCCGATGCCCTTTCGGTATCTGCGCGGGCCCAGACGCAGGGACTTCCCCACCACGTCGTGGTCGAGTCGCGGCAGGCCGTCGCCGTTGGGCGTCCACCCCGATCGGCCCGACTGCCAAGGCAGGTCGCTCAGAAAGGCCCAATCGCCCTCGGGAAGCGGCGGCTGCGTTCGCCGCTCGGGCGGCGGCGGCAAAGCGACCTGCTGAAGTTCGGCCTCGGTGCCGCGGATCGACAGCAGATCGGCCCGCGGCCGCGACGCCAGCGCATCGCCCAGCGACGCCAGCGCCGAGAGCATCGCCCGGTAGTCGGGATCGCCGGTGCCGGCGAATACGATTTCGTCGCACCGCTGCCAGCCGCCCGCCGCGCGGGCCAAGGGCGCGGCCAGGGCGCGGCTGAGCCGGACGTCGCGCCGATTGAGGCTCAGCCACCAGGTGTCGTGCCGTCCGTCGCCGCCACCGTGGCACGACGCGCAGCGCCGGCCGTAGACCTCCTCGAGCGACGCGCGGATCGGGCCGTCGAAGATCCGCCGATTCGGCCCGTAGAAATGCTCGTAGCGATCGTAATAGACCGCGTTCGCGTCGATCCAGGTGACGAGCCGTTCCCAATCGTCGTCGCCGAGTTCGACGCCGTGATGGCCGCCTGCCAGTAGCTGCGTCAAACGCGAGACCTTCGAGCCGTACGTGTAGGGGAATCGGGCGTACACGTCGTCGGGATGGTCCCACCGGTTCGCGTTGGCCACGGCCAGATAGGGAAGCAGCTCTTCGTACCCGATCGTGAACTGGTCGGTCAGGTCGTCGGTCAGGATCACCCCGTTGCCGAACCGGTCGTGGGTGTGGCAGCCGATGCACTTCGCGTTGAGCACGGGCTGGACGTCACGCAGGTAGCTGATGATCGCGTGGCCCCAGGGCGGCGGCTCGGGGCGGCTGGGCGCGCGGTACAGCGCGGCGGCCGGCACGGCGGGCGGAGCCAAGCTCCGCGACTCGTGGCACCCGACGCAGCCGCGCCGTTCGCCCGGCTTCAGGCACACGACGCTTCGCATCCGCTGGATCTCGCGGCGGTTCTCGTCCAACACCTCGAAGTAGACGTTGCGATCGGCGGGCACCACGAAGTGGGCCGAGCCGTCGGGCTCGATCGGCACGGTGCCGAAGACTCGCTTGACGGTGAAGATTTCGGTGCCCGACGTGCGGATCACGCCCCCTCGGTCGACGCCCTTGCGCGGCACGTCTTCGAGAATCCGCAGGTGCCTGGCCGCACCGCGCGGCACGCCGGTGAGCCCGACGTAGACGTCGGCCAACACCAGGACCGCTTCGCCGGCCGCCTGATCCGCATCCGAAAAAACGGCCGAACGGACGTGCGGCCGCGGACGCGGCACCAAGGGAACCGGCTCGGTGCACGAGATCGCCGGGTCGCGCCAGACCAGGGCCACGTTGCCGTGCCGATCGGCCACGTAGACCGCCCAGCTCTTCTCGAGCCACGGGACCACGGTGGGCGTATAGGAGCAAAGGAACGTCGTCTCCGACAAAGGCACCGGGTCGCTGTACCAGCCAAAGCGGCTGTCGAGGGCCTTTTCGCCGGTGATTGGCACGTCGGGCGTAAGCACCGTGAGCGGCTCGGGCCCGTCGATGCCCCGGCGCACGTCGATCAGCCCCACCGTTCCGTGGGTCTGGCCGTGATGCGCGGTGAACAGGGCCATCACCTGGCGGCTCCAGGGAACCGGGCGCGGGAACATCACCACGTTCGGCTCGATCGTGGCGTTCCCGTAGTACGGGGCCGTCATCGTGCCGTCGGGGTTGACCGTGAAGGGATTGTGAAGCGACGTCACCGACCGCTCGTTGTACTCCCAGCGGCTGTACAGGATGCGCCCGTCGGGCACGACCGTGGGATGGAAGTCGTTGAACACGTTGAAGCTCAACTGGCGAACGTTCGAGCCGTCGTCCTCCATGACGAAGAGCGTGGGCGAATGCCGGTCGCCGCCGCACATCACGAAATGCTCGGAGCGGTCGGAGGTGAAGCCGATCTGCCCGTCGGGCAGATAAAACGGCTCGCAGTCGTTCTTGGGCCCGAACGTGAGCTGGCGCAGGTCCGTGCCGTCGACGTTGACCTCGTAGACGTGATAACTGGCGTCGCCCTGCCACTTGTCCGAGCCGTTGCCGAAGGCGAAGACCATCTTCTCGCCGCGGAAGTCGAGGCAGACGTCGCGATACACCCCCTCGCCCAGCGAGTCGACGACGGGCGCAAGCCGGCCCGTGGGCCCCACGGGCGCAAGCCGATAGATCCCGCCGCCTGGCCGGTTGAACAGATGATGGGCGTCCATGAACGGCTGCTCGGAGAAATAGGGCTTGCGCTTCACCAGCAGCAGCTCGTCGAAGCCGATCCGCCCCAGAAGCAGCTCGTCGCGCAGCCGGCTCGCCTCGTCGAACAGATCGCGCCACGCGGTCGGCGCGGCATCGCTCGACCAACGCGCGGCACGATGCTTCAAGGCTTGCAGCCGGGCCCCGGCCGATTCGTCCGGCTCGTCGTCGAGAATCCGTTCGATGCCCTCGAGCACCGACGTCACGGCCTCGACGTGGGTAAACCACGGGAGCCGGAACGACTCGCCGCCGGTCTCGATCGTCAGGATCAGCAGCCCTCCGCCCTCGCGCACCAGTTCGACGGGAAATCGCACGTCCCGGCCGGCGCCGACCGCCAAATCCACCTCGCGGCGAGTGCTCGTGGGGGCTGCTCCGGGCAGAAACCGCTTGAGTTCCATCGCAACGGCCAGGGGGCGATCCGATCGGTTGGATACGCTCAGGGGCAACTCGTTGCCGCCTCGGCGCAGATCGAGCGGCCCTTCGAACCGGAGGGCAAACGGCGCCGGTCGCGGCCGGAACGTGGTCAGCCGGTCGAAGCGCCGGTCGTAGCGGTGATACCACTGATCCTTGCCCCCGCCCCCGGGATGCTTGTAGCCGAGCACCACGTCGCCGGGTTGGACCGCCTCGGCCGTGGGCGCTTGCCCCGCGGCGGTCCGCTCGACCTCGACGCGGCCGCCCGCAAGGCGCACGCGCACGCGGCCCTGCCGGTCGTCGGCCGGCAGCAGCATCCGCGGGATGGGATTCGGCCACTCGACCGTCTCGCCGTCGATGGGAACCGGCACGACGGGCGTTCGCTCGTCTTCCGCCGTACCCTCCTCCCAATCGGCCAGGATGGTCTCCCAATCGCGAATCGCCGCAAGCGACTCCCGAAAGTGCCAATCGTCTCGAACGATTTCGGCAACCTCAGGCTCGGCGATGGCCCGATGAGCCGCGACCGCCGACAAGGTCAAAACGAGCAACGCGCACGCTCGCGAGCGGTTCATTCGCAAGGCCCCGCGGCACGGTCGGAAAGGGAAGACTTCGATCCGCACACGTCTCCTTCAGGCTATCAGGAAGACGCGCCCGGCGAAAGAGGCAGACGGTCTGCTCGCGTAACCGTTGACCAGAACGGACCCCTTGGATAATCGCGATCGACGTTGAAAACCACGGGTATTCCTGAATGAACGACGACTCCGCGTCGAGCACGCGGAACCTACGGGCGAGGGGCGCGCGGCTGTTCCTCGGCGCGGAGAGGGCAAAGGAGACGCCGGGCCCCACGGGCGGATGCGCGTTCCCATTTCGAAAGTGCGATCGTCTCGGCCGTACCATGCGGGCAACCTACGCGCTTCGAGCGGTGGCGGGGCTCCGTCGCGTCGCCTCGTGGTGGGCGGTTATGCAAAACGCGGAGCGGAGCCCTCGTCGAGGTCGATGCCGATCTGACCGTCCCGATCGCAGCGAACGGCCATCGGCGCTCCGTCGTAGCGCGTGCGCAAGACGACCGGGTTTTTCCAGATCATGGCGACGTGGCGCAGCACGTGGGCCAGATCGGCCGGTTCGATCTCGCCGGCAAGGTCGCCCCGCTCGCGCAGGATGGTCTGGAGATCGCCCAGCGGCAGATCGGGGTCGAAGATCTTCAGGTCCCGGCCGTCGTGCACGTGCTCCAGGACGAGGGTGCGGTCTTGGTAGTAGTTGGCGTCGACCACGCGGATCATGGGGAACAGGTTGTGGCCGACCTGCATCGCGGCGGCCAGGCGAATCCGTTCGTACCCTTCCGAGTCGGGCACGTCGAGCACCTCGTAGACGGCCTCGTCGCCGCGGTCCCGAGCCCACCGGTAGCGGAACAGCTTCAACTCGGCGATCAGCCGGTCGCTCAGGTAGTTCGCGATGAACGAGGCGTCGTGCTCCGTGTCGCGGACTTCGAAGAGTTTCGGATCGCCCTGTCCGCCGGGTCGCCCCCACGGGTCGGGCGCGTCGGAATCGGGGTGCTCCCAGCGGCGGTAGACGTCTTTCCAGATCGCCCAGCCCAGGTGGTAGGGGTTGAGCTGATAGGTTCCCGGCACGACGACGCCGGCCATGCGCCGGGCGTACTCGACGTCGAACTCGGCCGGGCGATCGGGAAGCGCGTGGAAGATGCGATCGTGCCAGTAGGTGGCCCAGCCTTCGTTCATCACCTTCGTGGCGACGTTGGGCGTGAAGTAATCGCTTTCCGCGGCGACGATTTGGAGCACGCGCTTTTCCCACTCCTGAAGCGGAGCGTACTCGGCGAGAAAGCGCAGCAGGTCGTCGTCGGGCTCCAGGGGGATGCGGTCCAATTCCAGGGGAGGGCGCCGCCGCTCCGCGCGCGGCTTCAGATGGTCCCACGGACCCGGCTCGCCGCGCCGCGCCGCGATCAACCGGGCCTTCTGCTCGTCGTGGGTCTCGCGCCGGCGGCCCGCGATCCGCGGGCGGTGAAACATCAGCGCGTGGCCCGCGTCGAGCAGCTTCTCGAGGCGTTCGAAGGGGATCGAGGGGTCTTCGCGGTAAAGGTCGATCTCCTCGGCGTGGGCGCGGAACATGTCGACGGCGCCGGCGGCGTCGGTCAGGCTGCGGAACCAGACGTTGTTGGCAAAGAAGTCGCTGTGGCCGTAGACGTGGGCCATCACGAGCACGTGCAGCGGCAGGGAGTTGTCGCGCCAGCAGAAGGCCAGCGCGGGGTTCGTGTTGACCACCATCTCGTAGGCCAGGCTGGTCAGCTCGAACCGCTTCAGCGTGCGCTGCACGTCGTAGGCCTTTCCGAAACTCCAGTGGGAGTAGCGGAACGGCAGATGGTACGCGTGGACGTCGAGCATCTGCTCGTAGTTGTAGTGGCGGAACTCGATCGGGTACGGCGTCAGCCCGAACGAGGCGGCGACCTCGGCGATGCGCTCTTCCCAGAACTCCAGATCGGCGATCGTCCAGTCATGCAGGGCCATGGCGGGCCTCCCCTTTCCATCTCTCCCGCGTCATCAGCTCGCGAAACTGGGGGTACACGTCGTCGCGTTTTTCGATCTTGACGAACCCGAGATTCGAGAATTCCCGCTCGAGCGGCTGGAGCACGTCGAAGACGGTGCTCCACTGCATCGACGGGCTGGGGGCGAAGTAGAAACTCTCGGTCGGGTTGACCTGGCCGTAGCCGAAGAGGTTGCAGCACTGGAGCAGGCGCCTGGCCGCGGCGACGACCACGGCGTTGTCGTCTTGCCAGTTGTCGCCGTCGGAGATGTGGAAGGCGTACACGTTCCACGCGTCGGGCGGAAATCGCTCGTGGATGACGTCCAGCGCCAGCTCGTACGCGCTGGAGACGACGGTCCCCCCGCTTTCCCGCGTATGGAAGAACTCGTCTTCGTTGACCTCGCGGGCCGTGGCGTGGTGGGTGATGAACACCAGGTCGGCGTGCTCGTACTTCGACTGGACAAACCGGTAGAGGAGCCAGAAGAACACCCGCGCCAGGAACTTCTTCGAGTCGTCCATCGACCCGCTGACGTCCATCATGCACACGAGCACGGCGTTCGAGACCAGGCGCACCCGCTCCGAAAGCCGGCGGAAGCGCAGGTCTTCGTCGAGGAACCGAGGTTCGGGGGCCTCGCCTTCGCGGACCTCGGCCTGCTCGCGTCGAATGCGCGAGCGGATCGTCGCCCGACGATGGAGACGCGACGCCGACCCGTAGCGCGTCACGCCCGTCATTCCCCCCTGCTCGACGACCGGGATTTGGCGAAGCTGCTTGGCGAGGAAGTCGGGCAGCTCGAGGTCGTCGAAGAGGAAGTCGTCGATGTCGTCGAGGGACACCTCGATTTCGTAGATGTCTTCGCCCGGCTCGCGCCCGCCCGGACCGGCGGCGCCCGACGGCGACGAGCCCTTCGCGGCCCGAAAGACGTCGCCCCGTTGGCGGTCGCCGCCGGCCCCGACCGCGTCGGCCTTGCGCCCGAACACGAATCGGTATTCGGGAAACGCGCGGATCCGGAGCGAGGCTTTCTGGCCCTTGCGGTCGGTTCCGATGATGTCCTGATTGGCGACGAGCCGGGCGAAGCCCTTGCGGATCGCGTCGCGGCACTTTGCGCGGTGCCGCTTCCGGTCGCGCCCCGCGCGCTGGCCGCTCGATTCCCGCGAGTAGTCGCGAATGCTCATCTTACTGCTGGAACAGGTTGTGGTTGTGGGCGAACCGCAACACGACGTCGACGCAGATCGGGCAGTAGCCGTGGTCCTCGATCATGGCCTCGACCATGCGCGCGTAGCGCTCTTCGTCGTCTCCCGTCTTGATGGCGCCCCGCGAGATGACCCGCGTGTAGTCGGCCACGGAACTGAACAGCCGGCGCTTGACGGCCTCGCGAATCCGCTCGTGGTCGGTGAAGCGGATCGTCTGGTTGTGCTGGCGGCGCCGCGCCACGAAGGCGGCGATCTGCGAGCGGAACTCGTCGGCCTGGGCCTTGCCGCTGATGCCGATGGGGCGCTCCATGGCGGCCATCAGGTCTTCGCTGGGCTCCTCGAGCTCGTAGGTCTTCGGGTCGCGGACCTGTTCGCGCATGTTGTAGGCCAGCACGTGCTCGAGGTACTCCTGCCACATCTGCTCGGCCGATTCCTCGTAGGCGTGAATGAACCCCATGGCAATGTGCTCGCGAAGGACCTCTTTGAGGTACCAGCGTCGGACGATGCCCTTGAGGATCGTGTCGTCGAGGTGCTCGCGCTCCTCGGGCGGCAGGTCGGAGTCGTGGATGAACTCGCTGAGCACCTCCATGACCTGCACCGGGCTGACGCATCGGCAGTCGGGCGTCCGGGCCAGGGCGGCGCCCATCGCCTTCGTGGCGAACCGCGTCGAGAACCCGTCGAGACCCTCGCGCGGACCGGCCTCCTCGTAGAGTTCGCGCACGTCGACGGGCTTCTCCCGCGCCGACTGCTCGGTCACGTCCTGCCCGTCGTACAGCTTGACCTTCGTGAGCGGGTCGACCTTGTTCGACTCCCGCAGCACGGTCAGCGCAGTGAACAGGGCGCACACCTCCAGCGTGCCCGGGGCGATGTGCGCGGGCTTGCCTTCGTTCGAAAGGAAATTGGCCTCGCGCACGATCACTTTTTCGAGGATCTTCCGCTGATCGCTCACTTGGAGCGGATAGCGGAACTTGATCGGCACCATGCGGTCGACCAGGGCCTCGTTGCGCTTGTCGCTGCGAAAGCGCTCGAACTCCGTCTCGTTGCTGTGGGCCACCAGCACCCCGTCGAAATAGAGCATCGGATGCTGGCCCGGCGCCCGGTACCGCTTCTCCTGGGTCGCCGACAGCAGCGGCAGCAACAGGGGGACCGGGTTCTTGTTCAACTCGTACAGGTCGACGATCCCGCGATTGCCGCGGTTCAGGGCCCCATCGAGCTCGAGCACCCGCGGGTCGTTCTCGCCGTATTTGCCGATCAGCCCCAGGTTTTCGCGGCCGATGAGCAAGCTCACGTCCATGCTGTTTTCGTCCGAGGGCGGCAGCACACCGATGCCCATGCCGTCCTCGCTCGAATAGCGGTGGGTGACCACGGGAAAATCGGCGAACTCGCCGTGGAACTCGTCGCGGAGCCGCTGCTTGCACAGCGGGCACAGGTGCCCCTGAAAGCTCTCCAGCGGCACGCCGAGCAGCTCGGCCCATCGGGGCCGCAACTCCTTGGGAATCAGGTGCAGCGGCTCCTCGTGGATGGGGCAGCCCTCCAGGGCGTAAAACGGCTCGGACAGCTCCAGCGCCCGCTTCATGTGGTCGAGCATCGAGGTCTTTCCCGACCCGACCGGGCCGATGAAGTAGAGGAGCTGGCGCGACTCTTCGCCGCTGCTGGCGGCGGCCTTGAGAAACTCCATGATCCGCATGATCACCAGGTCGAGGCCGAAGAACTCGCCTTCGAAGTACTTGTAGCGCAGAATCTTGCGCGCGCGACCTCCGTAGATGCGATACAAGCGCTTGTCGCTCGACGTGTCGATCTCCTCAACCCCGTGCCGGACGATCGCGTGGTACAGGCGCTGGTGAGCGGTCTTAACGAGGGACGGGTCTTGCTTGACCCGGTCGTAGTACTGCGCGAAGGTCCCGCGCCACAGGGCCTGCCGAGTCAGTTTCCCAGTGGCGGCAACCAGGTTTTCAAAGCTGGCATCCATGGAACGAACCTCCTGGGAGTCATGTCAAACGAGGGCCGAATTCAAGAGCCCGTTCGATGGGCGAACCACGCCCGGGTCGGGAAGAGACAGCCCCTCTGCGGTTGTCGGTCCACGGCAGCCCGACGACGCGGCCTCCCGGCAAAGCGGATTTCGGAAAGCCGGAAGAGACGGCTGAAATCGAACTGGCCTGCTGTCCCGCGCTGTCCTTGCCGCCTCAACCCGAACGAACCAGCCTCCTACGTTTCATTCTACCAAACCGCCAACCGCGTAAGCACAAATCTGGCCATCCCGTCCGTGTTCCCCCAGCCGGGCCCGCGCGAGCGAATTGCCGCGCCGATTGCGGCATCGGCCGCACGGCCTCCAAAACCACCGTGCCGCGATGGTCGGCTCGCTTCACGTAATTGCCATAACGAGAAACACTTACGTTGTTATCGTTGGCTCAGGGCCCACGATCGGCGCCCCGTCGACCGGACTGCCCCCGCTAGCACGTCGGTCGTAACCGCCGTCGCGTTCGACGGCAGCCGCGCTGACGCTCAAGGGGGGACCCCGGCCGTTCGAGTGAACGAGACGGTTTCGGCCCGGCGAAGACCCGCGTGATCGCCGACCGAGTCGAACGCCGGGGCGCGTCGTGCTCGTCGAATACGAGGTGCTCGTCGTCCAACCCCAGCACGCGCCGGATCGGCCGGTAGCCCGTGCCGAGATCGCTTGGAACGATCGACGGACAAAAAGCAGTCGCCCTCGACAGGGGCCGCAAAGCGTGCGGTCGCGGTTCCCGTCGAGATAACCTGGGGTTACGAAACCCACCCAAGCGTACTCTTCTTGGAGACCCCGGCTCTTTTATGGTATCTGGATTCGTGGTGGAGTGCTCTGGGCGAGCGCCGGCCGATTGGGAGCTTATCACTGCCCATCCACCGCGATCCGCCCGAGATTGCCTCAAGCAGACGTCTCGAAATTGGGCCAGCACCTCGGCTAAAATGGCCCGCGATCGAGCGAGAGCCACGAAATGGACGAAATGCACGAAAAAGCGGGGCGTCATAAAGACCTCGGGGGTGCCGTTGCATGGCCAACGAATTTGGGGGGGGATCGGCCGGGAGGGGAGTTGCCGGATTGGCGGCGGACACCCGATGAGGGCCGGTGGGGCCGGGCGCGGCGCGACTGGGGCCAACGAGGACTCCTCGCCCGGTGCCGGGAAGATTGCCCGGGCGAACCGGGCACGCCAGGCGCACGACACGGACAACGCCTTTCCCGCGAAACGGCGCGGCCCGCACGAGAACCCCCACCAGCGGCCGGCCGAACTGGAAAAACGGCCGCGTCGTTGACCAAAGAACCTTTCGCACGGCTCGCGCTACCTCGATCGGTGGGCCAAACCGGAAAAACAGGCGGGCCGTTGACCAAAAGGCTCTTCGCGCCGGGCTCGCTACCACCGTCGGCGGGTCAAACTGGAAAAACGGCCGCGCGGTTGACCAAAACGGGTTCCCGATGGGGCGCGCAACGGCGCGGGGCGGGGAGTTGGCGCCCACGTTGCCCTTCCAATGGAGGTGGAAAACGCGAGAACGGACCGGTCGGCGCCCACTTTTTCCATCCGATGGGGGATGGAAAACGCGAAACCGGGCCGATTGGCGCCCACGTTTGCCCTCGGGCGGGGCCGCAAACGCAGCAACAGGCCACTTGGCGCAGCGCGGGACGGTGGGGTGGGGGCAGTCGGTGGGGTGGCGTCAATCGGTCGAACGAGGAGTCGCCGGGACGAAGCAAGGGGAGACGGGGCGGCTTGCGACTCGGGGCGAGGCGGTCGGCGCCAGAGAATGGGACGAGCGCCGGACGGGCCTCACCGCCGACGGCGTTTCGGGCGTTCGCTCTTGCCGCGACTGGCGACCACCTTCCACACACCCTTGACGTACTTGGGCCAGTTGCCCGTGATCCGCCAGCCGCGTCCGCGGTAGATACCGACGGCCACCTTGCCGGCCATCTCGGTTCCGTAGTGGCGGACCATGATGATCCGCCCTTGGCGTTCGTACTCGCGGTCTGGCGGTAGTTCTTTCATGTCGGCTCCGGCTCCAACCCCGCACGCCTCGTGATCGTCCTACCCGTCTTACCCGACGAAACGCCCCCCTGCAACCGGTGGCCCCGGAAAAACGTCCAGAACCCCATCTCGGTGCCGCAATGCACCCCACTATACGGTGGTCAAAAATGATTGCGGACGCTCGGCGTCGTCGAGGCGAGAATGTGGTGCGATCGGCCGCGGCCTTGAGCGCTCGAACGCGGGACGCGGAGGATCGCCACCGCCTGGCGTGCGCGTTATCCCGGCGGCCAACCGAACTTGCGGCCGGCGAGCATGTGGAAGTGGACGTGCATGACCTCCTGGCCGGCGTCGGAACCGCAGTTGGCCACGACGCGGTAACCGCCGTCGAGCCCCATCTCTTGGGCGATCTTACCCATCGCCACAAACAGGTGCCCGATGACCCCTTCGTCGCGTTCGGTTACGTGGTTCAGCGTGGGGATCTCTTGCTTCGGGATGACGATCAGGTGGGTGGGAGCGTGGGGATTGATGTCGCGGAAGGCGATGCAAAGGTCGTCTTCATACACGATGTCGGCCGGGATTTCGCGGTCGATGATCTTCTTGAAAATCGTCTTCTCGGCCATGAGCCGTGTCTCCTCGGTTCGTTCGCCGCCGGGTCATTCGAGCGGAATTGCCTCATCGACCAGCATTACCGGGATGCCGTCGCGAATCGGGTACAGCAGCGTGCCGTCCTCGCGGACGAGGCCGCCCTCGAGGGGCTCGGCGACCACTTCGCCGGCCCGGTTCCTCAGTTCGCCCGAAGCGACGGCCCGGTTCAGCTTGGCCACCAACTCGTCGCCGGCGAGTGTCAGGGGGGTCTTATTCTCGGGACAGACGAGGATGTCCAAGAGTTGCTTATCGAGCATCGAAGGGGCTCCCTGGGGAAGGCGGTCGTCGCGCCCTCAGCATGCCGCATTCGCGTAAGGATATCAAGCCCGGGAACGGGGTCAAGAAACTCACTTGCGGAGTCCGATGATCGGGAGCGGGAGACGTTATCGCTTGCCCCGATCGCGCTTTGGGCGGCGCCGGGGCCTTCAGGGAGGAGTCGCGAATGGTCGGCCGAGGATTTGTGGCCGCGGCCTTGGGTGTGCTCGTCGCCGTTCCCGCCGCTTGGGGGTCCGACGTGCGATACTACGAGCAGAACGGGGTGACCTACTGCGAGACCCGCCGGACCGTCGAGGAGCGCATCCCCGAGTCGCGCATGGTCGAGCATTCGCAAACGGTTTATCGTGAGGAGTTTACGACCGAATTCCAGGAGTCGACCCGCACCTACTGGACGCCGGTCACCGAGTATCGGTGGGAGCCCTATCTGGCGGGGCGTTGGAACCCGTTTATCGAGCCTTACGTGGCGTATCGGCAGGTTCCGCACACCCGTTGGGAGCAGCGGACCGAAGTCGTGAGGGTGCCCGTGAGCACGCGGCGTCTCGTGCCCGAGACTCGCACGGTGCGCCAGCCGGTGGCGAGTTTCCGCACGGTGCAGCGCGACGTGGTCAATCGCGTGGCCGTCAGTCCGAGCCCGACCCGATCGCCGCTGAACCAGGTCACGACGCCCGCCCTGGCAACCCGGCCGACGATCGGGGGGATTTCGCGCCTCGACAAAGATCCCCCTCGCCAGGGCACGAGCACGGCATGGCGTGCCTCGACCGACACGTATCGGCGGTGAGCCGGCAGAGTGTCGGGACCGAGGGGGCGGTCGTTGCTCGCCCTCAGCGGGTTGCCGCGGGCTCGTCGATGAGCCATCGGGTGAGGAACTTCAGGCCGCTTTCGACCCGGGGCTCGTGGCCGCCCTCGTGCAGGTCGATTTCGATCCGCTCGGCGATGCCCAGCTTCTCGTAATGGGCGCGCGAGGCTTCGAACTCTTCGAGCACCTGGGGCCAGTGGGCGATGCGGTCCTTTTTGCCGGTCTGGATCAACAGCGGGCGGGGACAGATCAGGCACACCGCGTCGGAGTCGGTGAATTCCGTCAGCCAGCCGTGGAAGAAGGCGTGATCTTCCCGGGTTTCCAGGAAGCAACTGTAGCGGGGATCGGGGATGACCATCTTGTTGCGCCGGTGGTTGAACCAGGCGGCCACCACGCCCACCTTGATCCGCGGCTCCAGGGGCATCCAAAACATCGTGGACAGGCCGCCGAGCGAAACTCCCCACATGCCCACGCGATTCTCGTCGATCCGCGGGTCGGCGAGCACCTCGTCGAGAAGCCGCGCGAGGCGAGCCAGTTCGATGCCGGGCAGGCTCGTGTCGGCCAGCCGGCAGAGCCGCTCGAGCCGGTTGCGCCGCTCCATCGATCGCAGGTTCATGGGCGCCAGCACGGCAAACCCCGCTTCGACCAGGGCCCTCGAGTAGGCGTGGTAGTGGTCGCCCTCGTCGAGCACGCCAAAGGTCCGCTCGGGATGGCTGCCGATTCCGTGCTGCGCGATGACCAGGGGCACGGGCCTCTCCGCGCCGGCGCTGGGCGGCACGACCAACAACCCTTCGGCGGTAAGGCCGCCGAGAGGGAGGGTCAGCCACTCGCCCCGCAGATCGCTCAAAGGCGGATGAGGTCGACGTTGCAGTGCGCCGGTTTTGGCCAATTCGGGCGGCTTGATCACGTTGCGCCATCGCCGGCGGTTCGGCTCGACGCTCTTCAGAAACGCCTCGATACTGCCGTAATCGCGCTGCCACGCCTTGGCGGCCCGTGCGGGATAGTCGTCCACCAGCCATGTGCGAAGGTACGCCTCGAGCTGGGCGGCATAGGCGTCGGTCCGCTCCTCTTCGAACTGCGGAAGGTCGCCCCCGGCGTCCTTCTTCGCGTCGGCAGCAGGAACCGCCGAGGCGGAGGCGAGAGCCAACAGACCAACGACCATGCCCCATCTGCCATGCAACATCGCTGCCATCACTTTCTCCTGGATCTTGGGTCGCCCCGCTTCGGGAACCGTTCGGGATGCTCGAATCCTCGATCGGGCACCCTACGGCAAGAAAGCCCGAGGTCAACCTCCAGCACCATGATACCCTACGCGAAAGCGCGGCGAACAGAAGGAGGGGAACATTCGTCGCCCCGTCGATCGGCGTCGGGGTTGACAGGGCAAGATCGACGACGCACATTGGCCTGGAAACGTCCCCGGAACCCGGGCCCTTGGTTCCGCGGTCCGGCCAAGAGCGCGAACGAGCGCGCGCCCCCACCTCGCAAAGGAGACCACCTCATGTCGACTCGGCGATTCCTGAGCTTGCTGTTGCTGTGCCCGGCGGTCCTCCTCGCCGGCCTGTTGCCGACCGGGGCCCTTGCCGCCGAGGGCAAGGTCCGCGTCCTTTTGACCACCGGAGGGCACGGTTTCGAGGCCGAGCCGTTCTACGCCGTGTTCGACGCCATGCCCGACGTCGAGTACACGAAGGCCGAACTGCCCCAGGACGCGGGCCTGCTCGAACCGGGGCTGGAGAAACAGTTCGACTGCCTCGTCATGTACGACATGGTTCCGCAGATCGCGCCGGACCAACAGAAGGCCCTCGTCGAACTGCTGAAGACGGGCATCGGCGTGGTCTCGCTGCACCACAACCTGGGCGCCCACCGCGACTGGGACGAGTTCCGCAAGATCATCGGCGGCAAGTTCATCCTGGCCGACGGGGTCGTCGACGGGCAGGAGTTCAAGAAAACGCCCTGGTCGCACGACGAGGATCTCCGGGTGACGGTCGTCGACAGGAATCATCCCGTCACCCGAGGCGTCGGTGATTTCGAGATCCACGACGAGACCTACGGCAAGTTCTACACCACGCCGGGCATCCACGTGCTGCTGACGACCGACCATCCCAAGAACAACCCCGAAATCGCCTGGACGACCCGCTACGGCAAGAGCCGCGTGCTCTATCTCATGCTGGGGCACGACGGCAAGGCGTATGGGAACCCGAGCTTTCGCAAGCTGGTGCATCAAGGCATTCGCTGGGCCGCGGGAAGCAGCAAGCAGTGAGCGTTGGTTGGCGGCGAGTCGTTGGTAATTGGTGGTTGGTGAGACGGGAGCAAGGGCGCGATGGGTTGGAATCGTCGAGGAACGCGTTGGCTGGAAGTTGGCGTCTTGCTGGTCGCTGTCGCGGGGCGCGCGTGCGCCCAGTCGCCGCGCCTTGCCGTCGCCGAGGTCGTCGACGTGGCCCCGGTCTGGTCGGGCCATCCCGTGCGGTTCGCGCTGTTGACGCACGGCGAGCGGCAGTACGTCGCCTTCTACGACGCCGACCGGCAGATGACCGTCGGCTCGCGCACGCTCGACTCGCCTTCGTGGGAGTTCGTCCGGCTGCCCACGGCCGTGGGCTGGGACAGCCACAACTACATCGCCATGACGGTCGACGACGATGGGTTCCTCCACCTCAGCGGCAACATGCACTGCGTGCCCCTGATCTACTTTCGCACTGCCCGGCCCTACGACGCCGGCAGCTTCGAGCGGGTGGCCACCATGGTCGGGCGGAACGAGCGGCGATGCACCTATCCGCGGTTCCTCCGCGGGGCCGGGGGCGAATTGATCTTCACCTATCGCGACGGATCGAGCGGCAACGGCGACCAGATCTGGAACGTCTACGACCTCGAGAAACGGGCCTGGCGGCGGCTCCTCGAACAACCGCTCTTCTCGGGGCAGGGCAAGATGAACGCCTATTTCGTCGGGCCCGAACGCGACGCCGACGGCGTGTTTCATGTCTGCTGGGTCTGGCGCGACACGCCCGACTGCGCCACGAATCACGACCTCTGCTACGCCCGAAGCCCCGACTTGGTCCATTGGCAGACCAGCGACGGGCGCCCGCTGGAACTGCCCATCACGCTCGAGCGCGCCGAGATCGTCGATCCGGTCCCGCCCGGCGGCGGGATGATCAACGGCAACACGAAGATCGGCTTTGACGGCCGGAACCGGCCCATCGTCAGCTACCACAAGTTCGACGCCCGGGGCAAGACCCAATTGTACAACGCGCGCCGCGAGGCCGGCGGCTGGAAGATCTACCAGACGAGCGATTGGGACTACCGCTGGGAGTTCTCCGGGGGCGGCTCGATCGGCTTCGAGATCGGCCTGGGGCCCGTCACCGCCGGGCCCGACGGCGTGCTGACCCAATCCTACCGCCACGCGAAGCACGGCTCGGGCAACTGGCGCCTCGACCCCGAGACGCTCAAGCCCATCGGCCGTGCCCCGCGCGGCATCGGCCTGCCCCGGGAGTTCGGCAAGGTCGAATCGCCCCGGCCCGGCATGGGCGTGCGGACCGCCGCCGACTCGGGCGAAAGCCCCGAGCCGGGCGTGCGGTACATGCTCCGCTGGGAGACTCTCCCCTCGAACCGCGACCGCCCCCATGCCGGCGATCCCCCGCCGCCGAGCATGCTGCGGGTGTACAAGCTGGGCGAGGGATAGCCGGCTTTTCGCCGCCGCGAGTCGCCTACTCTCGGTGCATGGCCTCGATCATCGAGAGCACTCCCGGTTCGACCTCGAGCCGGATCGTCAGACCGTTTTCGACGGGCTCGGCCGTGACCTTCACCCGGTCGCTGTCGGCATGCTTCGCCAGGGCGTCGCGGGCACGGGCCGCCCGTCGCTGGAGGCGACCAGCGGCATGGTCGGCGAGGTAGCTCGACAACTCGCCCAGGTCGACCGAACAGGTCATGGGCGCGACGCGCTCGCCGCCCAGGGCGGCCGATTGCCCGATCGCCTGCTTGAGAGTCTCCAGCGCGTCGGGCCCCGTGGCCAGATAGGCGCGGTCGTCGGCGATCCCCACGACCGCTTCGAGCCGCTCGCCAATGACACGCACGACCTCGCGCCGGTTTGGGACACCCGGCGGCACGTCGATCGAGATCGCGTGGAAGCGGACTTCACCGAGTCGGTCGACGTCGGTCGTGATGGCCCGGTCGACCTGGATCGGGTATTGCCTGCGCAGGGCGTCGACGAATTTGCGGAACGTCGCGTCGAGCGTGGCGCCGCCCGCCAGGTTTCGGCCCGTCACGAGGCGGAGCGTTCCGTCTCGGGCGATCACCGACAAGGCGCCGTCGGCTCGGCCGGTTTCGGTGGTCTGCCGGGTCACGTCGATCAACCCGCCCACGATGTCCTTGGCGACGTCGGCGCGATGGACGTTCGGCTCGTTGGCGTCGATCTGCTTGAAGATCTCCGCCCGCACCGCGTCGAAGAACGGTCCGAGATCGGCCGAAGCGGCGTAGGGGCACGTCGCCGTGACGCGGCCCGTGGAGATCGCGCCGGGCATCGCGAAGGCCGCGAAGTCGGTCTTCACATCGCTCAGGGCGTTCAAGAGGCGGGCGGTTTGCGACCCCGCCTTGGCCGTCACGGTCAGGTCGACGGCGGCCCCCTGGCCGGCATGGCACGGCGCCAGGCCGAGCGTGATCGTGTCGGCGTCTTCGATCGTCGTGCGGACCGAGCGCACGACGTGCGAGGCCAGCATCGTGCGCACGGCGTGGGCGTGCTCGCTTTCGCCGGGCCGCCGCTGGAGGTCCTTTTCGACGTCCCGGCGCATCTTCTCGATCAGCTTGTCGCGATGCTGGGCGGGGACGTTCTCCGGCTCGAGCCGCACGGCCAGGGTGTACTGCTCGGGCAGCCCGCCCAGCAGCACGGTGGGATCGCCGGGGGCGCCGGCAAGGTTCTCCATCTTGTCGGAGACGAACAGCCAGCCGCTCTCGGCGTGCTTGACGCAAAGGACCGGCAACCCGTGCAGTTGCACTTCGTACCGGCCGTCGCCGAGGTCGTCGACCCGTTGGATGTACGGTTCGGCGAGCGATCCCAGCGCGTCGAGGTCATCGACCGGCAGAAAGGCGTACCCGGCGAGTCGGCTTCCGTCGGTCTGGAGGACGACGCCCCAGGGTCGGGTTTTATCGACCCCGGCCAGGCCCTTGCCTTGGGTCACGACGGCCAGCATCCCTTGAAAGCCGCGCGCCAGCTTGGGACGGCCGATCAGTTGACCGGCGAATTCGACGTGGGTAACGACTTCGTCGTATCCCGCCACGGAGACCACGGCCAGCGGCTTCATGGGCTCGCCGGCCGCGATGCACGGGGCGAGGAAAGTGCAAGCCGCGACCGACGCGGCGAAGAGCAACAAGGTGACGACGCGTTTCATAGTGCAAGCTCCAAAAAAGGGGGATGGGGGAAGCGGCAACTTACTCGATCGGTGCCACGTCGAGGGGCAACTGGTCGACCAGCAGTTGCATGGCCACCTGGGCGTCGTGGTCGAGGTACGCCCATTGGCTCGATGTCAACGCTGAATCGACGAACGCGCTGAACTGCTCGGCGATCTGGCCGGTCGACCCGAAGATCGTGTCGGGATCGGCCGGCGGCTCGGGCACTGGGGTGGGAGCGGGCGGCGCCTTGGCGATCTGGGTTCGCACGTCGTGTGGCGGAGCCGCCGGATCGCGCGGCCCCCGGAGCCACCACGCCGCCCATGCCGCGCCGAGCACGAGCGCGGCGGCCGCGGCCAGCGACCACCAGGGGCGTCGCGACGTGAACGACGGCCGACGCGGGGGCAAACAAGACGAACCATGGGAGGTTCGCTCGATCGCCGCGCACACCCGGGCATGCAGCGCCTCGGAAAACGCCGGGCGACTCCGCGCGGCTTCGTTCCGCAGCGTCTCGGCCAGTCGCGTCGCGTCGTCGGTGTGTGTCGGGTCTGCCATTTCGACTACTCCACGTTCGCCCGGCACGAAGCGGGTTTTCCCGGCGGATCGACGGCCTCGTGCGCGCCGCCGGGCTGCCACGGCCTTAACACGGGCATGAGCCTCTTGCGCGCCCGAAACAGGGAAATCTTGGCCGCCACCTGGGAACACCCTACCACTCGAGCAATCTCCTTGATCGGCATTTCTTCGACGTAGTAGAGCCAGGTGGCCGTCATCTGCGGCTCGGTGAGGACCTCGGCCGCCGCGCTCCAGAGCCGCTCGCGTCCCTCGTTCGCCGCGGCCTGGACGCCGGGGCCCGGCGACCGGTCTTCGACGGCGGCCATCGCCTCACCGTCGGCCCGGGGACGTCGTCGCCGCTTGAGGTTCATGCTCAACCGCCGGGCGATCGTGAACAGCCACGTCGCGAACCGCCAGGCGGGCCGGTACCGGTCGAGGTTCTCGTAGGCGCGAACCAGCGTGTCCTGGACCAGGTCCTCGGCATCCTCCCGGTCGGCCCAGCGCGAGAGGAAGTGCAGCAACGGCACCTGGAACCGTCGCGTCAGCTCCTCGAAGCTGGCCCGGCAGCCCCCCTGGGCTCGGCGCGCAAGCTCCTCGTCGCTGGGCCGATCGGACATCGGCTCGGCCGGCGGGCTCGGTCGGCTCATTCGGCTCCGAATCGCTTCTTCCACGCTTTTTCGATCAATGTCAGGACTTCTCCGATGGGGCCCGCCACCTCGACGGCGACGGTCTGGTCGTTCGTCGAGACCTCGACGGCTTCGAGCAACTGCGTCACCTGGGCATCGGCGTCGAACTGCAGCTCGGCCATGGCGAGAAATCCGTCGACGACCGACTGCAACTGGACCGCGGTCTCGGCCGACTCGGTCGACGCCCGGGCCAAGGCGAACGCACGGCCGTCGTGTTCCCCCGCCGCCACCACGAACACCCGGCTCTTGCGAACCAGGGGCGACTTGAAGGGCAAGTCGACCTCGGCCAGGCCCACGGCGCGGGCTTGCACCATCGTGCCCGCCGGGACCGGCGATTGCGCCAGGGGCGAGTCGGCGGCCAGCGGCGGCGACTTGCCGTCCAACACGTCCAGCGCCTTCTTCACCTGCTCGGCGTCTCGTCCGAGAACCAGGCCCTTGGTCGGATGCAGGCAGCCGGTCATCGTCTGCTCGTCGCGCTTGCCCCGGTTCTCGGTCCAGCGGAACAGTTCATGGTCCCCGTGCGAATCGGGCTGGTAGCCCGGCTGCCACGTGAGGAACTTGGCGAGAACCTCTCGATCGATGTCGACCTGAAGCAGCACCACCGCGCCGCCCGCGTCGAAACGCTCGCCGTAGATCGTGATGTCGTGCAGGTCGTCGACCGGGTCGACGCCGAGGACCACCTCAAGTTGACGGAGGTTCTTTCGATGCTCGGCCGCGGCGGGCAGTTGGCTCCAGAGACGGGCGACGGCGCGGGGGATCTCGCCGGTGCGCAACGCGTCGACGTCGATGTGGACCACCCACCGGGCCTCGGCGGCAACCCGTTTGCTCTCCAGAGGTTCTGCACGGACGGGCGGCGTCAAACCGACGACCAGCGCCAACAGGGCCCAATGCCATTTCATACCGATCGCTCGCTTCCGGCCTGGGAATGTGCCATCATTGCCACAGGGAGATACACCGATGGCCGCCCGCTGGTTACCGGGGGCCGGTCCGGACAAAGTCGCCGCTCGACTCGCACCGTGTAACATACTTGCACGCAAGGTTTTATGGCAAGCAGTCGAAGGGCGGCGCCCATCGGCCCGTCGTTGCGCTCCTTGCCCGAACCCCGCTGGCGGGGAAACGGTGCATCGAGTTCCCTCGCGGTGGCCCCCCGAAAAACCCTCGGTCCGACTCAAGGTTCGTCGGGCCGATCCGAATTGCCCGTATCGGCATCCGGTCGGAAGACGTCCCCCCAGATTCAAGGAGCACGCGAATGAAGAGGCATTTCCCAAGGCTCGCTGTCGTGATCGGTCTGACCGTGTGTGCCGCATGTGCGGCCCCGGCCCGGGCGGCCGATTTGCGTCGCGCGGTTCCCGCCGACGCCTATCTGGCCGTCCACGGAACGCACAACCCCGAACGCGACTTCCAGCGCAAGTACTACCAGGAAGTCTGGCAGACGGTCCAGGAGACCCGGATCATCGAGCGACTCGTCGCGATCGCGACCACCCACATGTCGCAAGAAGACGTCGACCAGGCCAAGGCGATTCTCGACGAGCTGCGCGCCGCGGCCGCACCGATCGACGTCGAGGCGATCCTCCGCTGCCGGGAGTTCGTCTACGCCCAGGCGATGCAGGCACCCTCGGCCCAGCACGTGCTGGCCTTGCGCCTCGGGGCCGAGGCGGCCGCCTCGACCGAGACGGGTCTGAAGAATCTGCTGGGCCTGATCGAGAAGTACTCCGACGGCAAGGTGCCCGTGAAATCGGTCAAAGACGCCGGTGCAACCGTAACGACGCTGGGGTTTCCCAAGGAGATTCCGTTCCATCCGGCCGTGGCGCGGATCGACGACGTGCTTCTCATCTCCAGTTCGGAAGAGCTTGCCCGCCGCAGTCGGAAACTGCTGACGAGCGGCGAAGGAAAATCGAAGTTCGACGACCCGCGGTTGCGGGAGGCCCTGAAGCGCCTTCCCGAGCCCGAAGACGCCCTGGTGTTCTACGACGGAAAGCTTCAATTCAGCCAACTTCGGGGACTGGGCCGATTCATTCGGCAACAGGGGCGTCATGATCCGAACGCCGAGCGGGTCGCCGGACTGATCGATCTGGCACTCGACGAGGCGGCCATCCTCGATTACGAAGTGACCGTCGAGTACACCGAGGCGAACCACAACTGCTCGGCCGCATACGGCAAGCTGTTGCCCAACGTCGACGACAAGCTTCTCTATCGGGTCTTCGGCGGGGGCGAGCCGTTCGAGGCTTGGGAGAAGTGGGTTCCCGCCGACGCGCTGTCGTACTCCCTGACCACCGGCGCGAACCTGAGCCCGGTGTACGCCTGGGTCGTCGAGGTGATCGGCGAGCGGTTTCCCGAGGCCCAGCCGGCTCTCGACCGCTTCGAGCAGTGGCAGGCCGAGAACGATTTCCACCTCGACCGTGACCTGTTGCAGGCGTTCAGCGGCGAGTACGTTTCGGTGTCGCTGCCCTCGGAGAGCCCGTCGATGTTCTCGGCCCAGCAGTCGTTCACGGCGCTTCGCTGCCGGAAGCCCGAGCGAATCCGCGAGCTATTGCACCGTTGCGTCGACGCGATTTCCGAGATCCCGGCCATCAAGGCGCAGCAGCTCGAGCTGGCCGAATCGAAGGATCTGGAAGGTTTCGAGGTCCTTTCCGCGTCGCTGTTGCGGGCATTCGGCGTGACGCCGCTCATCGGGTTCCGCGACGGTTGGATGATCGTCGGCTCGAGCCCCCAGGCCGTCGAAAAGGTGCTCGACACGCGGGCGGGTAAGGGCCGGACGATCGCCGACACCAAGGCGTTCCAGCAGTTCGACCTGGCGATCGAGGGCCCGGTTCACACGGTCAGTTACACGAACCTGGCCGCGAGCACCCGGCAGGCGGCCCAGTTCCTCGAGCAGGCGGGCGTGATCGTGCCGATGATCGTCGCCATGGCGGGCGGCCAGACCGATTCGCTCAAGCCCATGCAGGAGATCCTCGCCCTGCTTCCCAGCGTGGGCAAGATCGTGGCCAGGTTCGACTTCTTCGAGGCGAGGATGTCGGTCACCCAGGCCGGCGACGAGCCGGGCAGCTATCGGCGGCGCACGGTGACGGTCATCCGGCCGGATGCGTAGACGTCCCGGGTTGAGACTCCCCGCCCAGGGACTGCGACCCGCACAAAAAGCACGAAGAGCCCGCGGGTTGCGGCTCGGGGTTCGTGCGGCGGTCTCGGGGGCTCAGACGCCCATCAGGTGTTCGAGCACGGCCAGCTCGAGGGCCTCGTAGTCGCGGGCGGCGATGCATTGCTGCTCGACGTCCTTGGGGAAGGTGCGAACCTTCTCGACGAGCCGGAGGAACACGGTTCGGCTGTTCGAGAGGTGCTTGTGGGCGACGTCGGTCTTCTGGGTGCGCATGGCCTTGACGTCGAGGCCGATAAAGCGGCCCGTGTCGGGGTACCCGGCCAACTCGAGCACGCGAACCTGGTTGAAGGCCCCGCGCAGGTTGGCCGCGCCGAAGGTCTTGTCCTGGTCGAACTTCAAGCCGTTCTGATCGTTCAGGTGGACGCTCCACAGCTTGCCCAGCGACAGGGCGAAGGCCATCTCGTCGGAAGGATCGAGCCCGGCCAGCAGGGCGTGGGCCGTCTCGATCAATCCGCCCATGCGGTCGGGGGCGATCGTTTGCTGCCCGATCGCCAGGGCATGCCCGATCGTGGGGATGTAGGCGTGGTCCATGGGCTCGTTCGGCTTGGGCTCGATGGCGATCTCGATGCGGCCGTTGTATTCCAGCGCCTGGTTCATCGCGTCGAGCAGCCACTTGTGGGCCTCGATGGCGTTCTTCGACTCGCGGATGTAGGTGCCCTCGCGCGCGAGCCAGAGCACGATCAGCTTGGTGCCCAGGGCGTCGGCGATGTCGGCACTCCGCTTGAGCCGATCGACGGCCCAGGCCCGCCCCTCGGGGTCGTTCGACGTGAAGCCCCCGTCGATCCCGCGCGGGTCTTCCCAGAGCCGCGGGGCGACGAACTCGGCGACCAGCCCCTGGTCGTCGAGCACCTTCTTCAGTTCCGAGGCTTCGCGGACGATCGCCTCGGGCGCCATCTCGCTCATCTTCGGCACGGCATCGTCGTCGTGGAACTGGACGCCGTCGAACCCCAGCTCCTTATACCGGCCGAGCTTCTTGGCAAACTCGAGGGTGGGGCGCACGGGCGGACCGAAGGGGTCGGCGCCCTCGTGGATGTTCCAGGGTCCGAACGAAAAACGATACTGGCCGGCCATCGTAGCCTCCTTGTTGCGAGTGGTGTTTCGTGATTCGACAATCGAGCCCCAACTCTATCGCACGGCGTGCCGGGGCACAACCCGCCGGAGCGTCAGCCCCTCCACCCCGTTCGCGGCGAAGGACCGCCTCCCGAATCGGGCAAGACATCCAACTCGATCGGGTATCGGGGTCGAGTTGGCGGAGGCGCCGGATTACCTCGGCGGCCAGTCGCGGCTCGCTCAGTCGCTTCAGGCAGGCGGCCAGGCTCTTGCCCGCCTCGAAGAAGGCGCGGTTGGCCGGGCGCGATCGCAACAGGGGGCCGGGCAGGTCGTTCGGCAGGGCTTCGAGCCCCAGCTCGTACGCCCGCCCGAGATGGGCCCGCGCCAAAGCGAGGTCTCCATCGACCAGAGCGATCTCCCCCAGCAGCCTGTGGGCCTCCGGGAGATCGCTGCATCCGGCCAGAAGCCACCGCAATTCGTCGACGGCGACGTCGACCGCTTGGAGCATGGCGCGCACTTCCTCCACGTCGGCCGCCCGCCGCCGCCTTCTCTGCCTCAAGGCACATTTGACCGACCTCGGCAACCCCTTGCCTGGCGCCGTGCAAGGGGAAGTGCGGCTTCCGTCTGACGATTTCTTCGACGCGCTCGCCGGGATTGCTGTCTTGCCAGCGGTCGATTCGCACGTACAACGCATCCCGGTGCGACCGCTGACGTGCTTGCGAGAGCCCATCCCCGTAACGGGACGCTCTTGGTAGACTGAGAGTCCGTGGACCCGTTGTCTCATGCCGATCTCTGTTCCGTCAACATGCTGAATCCACGTTTCTCGGATACCGGCCCCAGGCTCCCCCCGCTTCCCGACGCGGCTTGGCTCGACGCCTTTCGGCGGCGACTTCGCGCGTGGTACGTGCGCCATGCGCGCGACCTGCCCTGGCGGCGGCGGGGCGATCCCTACCCGATCTGGGTCAGCGAGATCATGCTGCAACAGACGCAGGTGGCCGCGGTCGGGCCCTATTTCGAACGGTTCCTGCGCCGCTTTCCCACCGTCGAAGCCCTCGCACGCGCCGACGAGCACGACGTGCTTCGCGAGTGGGAAGGGCTCGGCTACTACCGCCGCGCGCGCCAGCTCCACCAAGCCGCGCGAATCGTGGCCGAGCGGCACGGCGGCATGTTTCCGCGCGACGTCGAAACGGTGCGAAGCCTGCCGGGCATCGGGCGTTACACGGCCGGGGCCATCCTCTCGATCGCCTTCGACGCCCGGGAGCCGATCCTCGAGGCGAACACAACGCGCCTGTTCTCGCGGCTCCTGGCATACCGCGGCGATCCGGCCTCGTCCGTGGGCCAGCGGCTGCTGTGGAGCATGGCCCAGACCGTGCTGCCCCGCCGCGGCGCGGGCCGGTTCAATCAGGCGTTGATGGAACTGGGAAGCGAGGTGTGCACGGTTCGCGGGCCCCGGTGCCATCGCTGCCCGGCGGCGCCGCTCTGCCGGGCGCGCCTGGAGGGAGTTGCCGAGCGCATCCCGCCGCCCAAGAAGCGGCCCGCCTTCGAGGACCGGCACGAGGCGGCCATCGTCGTGCGACGGCGAGGCCGCGTGCTCGTGGTCCGCTGCCCGGACGACGGGCGCTGGGCCGGTCTCTGGGACTTTCCCCGGTTCGAGGTGCGCTCTGAGCGGCCCGCCGACTGCCGCCGCGAGCTCGCCGAGAGCCTCGAAGCGCGCACGGGAGTCGTCGCCGAGTTGGGCGCGTTGCTCGAGACGCTCAAGCACGGCGTGACCCGATTCCGCATCACCTTGGACTGCTACGAAGCCCGACACGTCTGCGGCCCCGACGGAAAGGCCGATCGTGCCCCCATGCGGTGGCTGCGACCCGCCGAGTTGGAAGCCTATCCCCTCAATACCACGGCAAGGAAGCTCAGCCGGCTGATCGGAGCGTAACGGGCTCGCGCCCCGCTATCCACGGGTCCCGAGCAACTCGTCCACGGCGGCGCCCACGTCGGGCTCGGCCATGAGGCTCTCGCCCACGAGCATGGCCTGCACGCCGGCCGCCTCGAGCCGCTCGACGTCGCGCCGCGTGCGGATGCCGCTTTCGCCGACGACGGCGCGGTCGCCGGGGATTTCTTGCCGCAGGCGCAGCGTGTGCTCCAGATCGACCTCGAACGTGTGCAGGTTGCGGTTGTTCACGCCGATCAGCCGGGCGCCGACCTTCAACACACGGGGCAAATTCGTCGGCTCGTAGATCTCGACCAGCGGCGTCATACCCAATTCGACGACCGCGTCGTGCAGGCGCCCGAGCGAATCGTCGTCGAGGCACTCGGCGATGAGCAGAACCGCGTCGGCCCCGGCCGCCCGGGCCTCGGCGACCTGGTACGGGTCGATGACGAAGTCTTTGCGCAACACCGGCAACGCGACCGCCGCGCGAATCGCCCGAAGATACTCGAGGCTGCCCTGAAAATACGTCTCGTCGGTGAGCACGCTGATGCAGGCGGCCCCGTGACGCTTGTACGCCGCGGCGATCGCGACCGGATCGAAATCCTCCCGAATCACGCCCTTCGACGGGCTGGCCTTCTTCACCTCAGCGACCAAACGGATGGGCCCCGGCCCGCTCAACGCGGCGAAAAAGTCGCGCGGCGGCGGCGCGGCGGCCAGGCGCTCGCGCAGAGCCCCCTCGGGCATCTCGGCCTTGGCCCGAGCGATCTCGTCGCGCTTCGTCGCCACGATTCGATCCAGGATGGTCGGCACGAAAACTCCTCGGTTGCAGCAGATGGAGCCTTCAACTCTCGCAGAAAGGTCCCGCCATTCTATCACGGCCGAAAGGTCATGCCAGCACGCTGCCGTGCCCGGCGCGGAGCGCATCAAGGTACCACGGATGGGACGCACCTCGCGGGTAACGGCGCACCGACATGCCGAAGCGATGACTCCTTCGGCTCGTCCGTTGGAGTTTAAGCTCCGGCTTGTCGTCGGGCAGCGGGAAGGCCGAATTCCAGCCGGCAGCCCCACGGCGCTCTACGGTCGCTCGAACACCAATCCGTAGTGATACGGCGGCAGGACGATCAACCCCGGAGCGAGAAGCCGATATCCCACTCCCTCGGCCCACTTTCGGCACGTTTCGGGGCGGGGGCGGATCTCCATCGATGGGCCTCGCGGCGTGGCTGGATCGTAGTTCCAATGGAGGATCGCCAGGCGTCCGCCGGGCCTCAGCACGCGCGCGGCCTCGCGTAGAAGTACCTCGGGACACTCGGCGTGAAGGATGTTGAACAGCATCGCGTAGTCGACGCCGGCGTCGGGAAGCCCCGTGCCCGCTTCGACGAAGTCGCGGGCGGTCGCGCGCACGTTCGCCAGCCCGGCCGCGTCGGCTTTCGCCCGCGTCGCCGCGACCATGTCGGTCTCGACGTCCAGCGCGTGGACCACGCCCGACGCGATTTTCGCGGCCGCGATAGCGAACGTGCCGTATCCGCAGCCGAAGTCGACGACGTCGCCGCACGAGGGATCGAGCCCCAGCCGCCGCAGCGTCGCTTCCGGATCGAAGAACCCGGCCCACATCGGCTCGTCGGGCATGCCGCTCTCGCGGATCTTCATGAGAGTCGTCTCCTTGCGCGAAGAAACCGCGTCTTAAGCGCGCCTTGCCCAAGTCGCCACAAGGCCTGCACGACAATCGCGATCACCGCCGGCTTGATTCCGTAGAGCAGGCCCTCGGCGTGCGGCAGCGTCCCAAAGCGGACGTACGTCCAGGCGATCAGGCCGACCAAAATGGCCGCGGGCAGGATGAAGCACACCCCCGCGACCACAAGCCCCGCGAAACCCGCGCGCCGGTGACCGACGTGGATGGCCATCTCGGTCGAGTTCGGGCCGGGAATCAGGTTCGTCGCGCCCAACAGATCGAGAAACTCCTGCCGGCTGAGCCAGCACCGCGCAACCACCTCGTCCTCCATCATGGCGACGTGCGCGGCCGGCCCGCCGAAGGCCGTCAGCCCAAGGCGCAAAAACAGCCCGGCCAGCTCGCGCAGCCGAGTGCCGCGGCCGGGCGCCGCGCTTCGCGGGTCACTTGGCGGCGTCGTCATCGGGTTTCGGCGAATTCCTTCGCGTCAGCAGGGCGTCGAGCGAGATGGCCCCGGCGCCCACGACCATGAGAAACAGCGAACCCAGCCACATGCAGAAGTCGGTTCGCGCCTCGTGCGCCATGCTCCAGAATCCGTAACGCTTGAGCTCGCGGAGCGTGAACGTCCAGAAGCCGTGCCCCAGCAGGATCGGCAGTTTCGTCGAGACCAGCGCCACGGAGATCGTGAAGAACAGCATCAATGCGGCAGGCCGCGTGAACAGCCCCAAAAGAACCAGGCCGCCGCAGACGATCTCGACGACGCCCACGAACGGCCCCATCACCTCGGGCGCGGGAATGCCGATCTTCAGAAAGCGGCCGGCGCCCAGTTCGGCCGGAAAGAGAAACTTCTGAATCCCCTCCGAAAGAAACACCGCACCCACGAGACACCGAATCAGGATTGTCGTAGCGGGGGCTCGGGTCGCCAGCAGTCTACGCATCGACATGGTCTTGACTCCTCGGTTGGCTCCGCGCCGCGCGCTCACCTCGCCGAGCGCGTGCCGCTCAATGGGCGACGGCAGCCCTTCGGCTCCCGTCGCGCTTCCGGCAGGCATTCTAGGGGCCCCGTGCCCCGCGACAAGCGCGCTCGTGGCCGTCCGCTTCCGAAACGCCTCCGAATCTACGGCAAGCTACTGCAGGAACCCCCAACCGAACACGATGAAGAAGAAACACGCGGCAACGGCCAGTACCGGCCCGCGGTAGCGGCGGTACCCGTAGCCTTGCGCCAGGCGAAGTTCCCGCACGGCGAAATACGCGGCCGCCAGCATCAGGGCCATCGTGACCGCCGACACTCCAATCATGGGCGCGATCGGCGGGGGCTGCGGCAGCGTTTGGGCGACCAGGGCCTGGGCCGTCGATTCGCCCGTGGGATCTTGCACGGCCAACGGCAGATAACCCACCCACGACACGAACTTGGCCAGTCCCTTGCCCAGATGGCCCGCGGCGACCACGACGGCCATGGGCAGCGCGAGACGCCGCCACGCTTGCCCCATCGAGCCGGCTCCCCGCGCCAACAACACCCAGGCGCCCAACGGCAGCCACACAGTCGCCGGCACCACGAAAAGCAGCCACACGCCCTTGATCCAACCTTCGTGCGCGGCCGCGCCCAGCCGCGCCGCCACGGTCGTCGGAACCCACAGGTAGACCGCCTGGGCGGCCTTCCACTCCGAAAACAGCTCGTAAATCACGAACCCCGATACGAGCATCACAAACAAGGTCACGGGCCACGAGGCAACCGGCTCGCGGGCATCGGCGGCATGAAACGGCCGACGCAGAAACAGACCCATGTTGTCAGGACGACAGACCTTGACGCATTGCCCGCAGACCAGGCAGTCGGTGTTCGTGTTGAGCCTCGCCGGGTTCAACAGACTCGGGCAACTGCGCCCGTCCGCGTTGGTCCGATTGCAGGCCCGAACGCAATCCCTGCCCGTACAGGCCGCGCACTTGTCGCGCGTGGCCGGTCGCACGGCCAACATCGCGCCGCGCCCATAGGTCCCCAACAAGAGGCCCACCGGACAGAAACCACGGCAGAAGGCGCGGTCCCGGAAAAAGAACCCCACCAGCGCCGCGGTCGCCAGCAACGCCCAGAGGAAGAGCGACGTGTAGGCCGGACTGCGGTGCAGGTGGACGCCCGGCACGAGCATCTGGATCAAGGCATACAGCGCCACGATGAGCGCCCCGGAGCGCAACCACCTTCCCAAGACGCGCTGTTCGATCCCGAACGCCCGCCCCAGCCGTTCGGTGACGTTCGCCACGAGCTCGAGCGGGCAGACCGCGCACCATACCCGCCCCGGCAGCACGGCGATCCAGACCATCGCCGGCCACCACAGACCCCAGACCAGCAGAGTGACGAGGTTGGTCTTGGCGAAAAGCTTGTCGGGAACACCGTCGGGCGTGTGGATGTTCCAGGCGACCACGGCCATCGTCACGAAAACGACCACAAGCGCCGCCTGAAACACGTAGGGGAACCCGCGCCATTGAACCAGGGCCTTGACCGGACCGATTCGCAGAAGGTCATAACCGGGGCGATCCTCTCGTGGAGGGGGCTCGGTTTGCTTGCTTTCGATCACTCGCAGATCGGTAGCGCTCACGGCGGACTCTCGCTTGCGTGGGTACGCGGATGCCAGATGCCTGGACAACTTCCGATGGATTCTAGCGCGTCAAAGATGACAACATGATGAAAACGGTACGCCACATGAGGCGCCCAGGGCGAATTCTGCGCAAGGTGCGCAAAATGGCAAAGCGATGTATCCCACGGCGATGCCGCGTACAATAGGACGGTTGCCAATCGCCCATTCCGCTGGACTCCTTCGCAAGAGGGGGGCTCGATCGGCATCTTCGTTTCCCGCAGGTCAAGCCGCCCTCCGCGACCGAGAGCGATCGTGCCATGAGGTTGCTTCTGGTCGAAGACTATCCGCCCTTGCGGAAATCGGTGCTTCGGGGATTGCGCGAGGCCGGGTTTGCGGTCGACGCGACCGGCGACGGCCGCGAGGCGCTTTGGTATGCCGAGAGCAACGAGTACGACGTGATCGTGCTCGACCTGATGCTGCCGGGTCTGGACGGCCTCAACCTACTGCGCCGGCTGAGAGATCAAGGACGCGCGACGCACGTCCTGATCGTCACGGCCAAGGACGCCGTGGCCGACCGCATCGCCGGCCTGAACGCCGGCGCCGACGATTACCTGGTCAAGCCCTTCGAGTTCGACGAGCTGCTCGCCCGGGTCCAGGCATTGGTGCGGCGGCGCTACCACCGCAAGAACCCCGTCCTGACGCTCGGCGCCCTGCGTATCGACACGTCGACCCAGCAAGTCGAGCGCGGCGACGACACGGTCGAACTGAGCGCGCGCGAGTACGCCCTGCTCGAATACCTCGCGATGCGGGCCGGCGAACTGGTGACCCGCTCCGACGTCTGGGAGCACGTTTACGACTTCCACTCCGACGCGACCAGCAACGTGGTCGACGTATACGTGGGGCGACTCCGCCGGAAGATCGACCGCGAGGGAGAATCGTCGTTGATCGAAACCGTGCGAGGGCGCGGATATATCCTCCGGAGCGGGCCGCCATGAAGTCGCTGCGCACCCGACTGCTGGTCGCCATGACCGGCAGCTTCGCGCTCTTGCTGGCCGTTTTCGGCCTGATACTGGACGCGTCGTTCGAGTACATGCTCGTTCGCGAATTCGATTTCTACCTCGAAACCCTCGCGAAAACGCTGGCCGCCGCGGCGAGAATCGACGCCGACGGTTTGACCCTCAAGCTGGTTCCCGAGGCGATTCCCGACGTCGCCGCGGTCGAGGGCGAACTGTTCTCCCAGTACTGGAACGCGGAGGGCACCGTCCTGGCGAAGTCGACGAACCTCGGGGCGCACGAGCTGCCGCGGCGCCTGGCCGAAGCCCGCGGCCCGCACGTCGAGACGTTCGAGCTTTGGGACGGCCGCCGCGCCCGGGCGGCGCGCTTCGAGTTCTTCGTCGGCCCGGCCGCGCCCGTGCCGGCCGCGACGTCGGCCGCCGCGTCGAGAATCACGCTCGTCGTCGCCCGCGACACGACCGATCTGGAGTCGCACGTTCGCGAGTTTCGCTGGCTTCTGCTGGGCGCCGGGTCGGCGACCATGATCCTGGGCGCGACCGTTTTGGTCCTGGTGATCCGCCGCAGCCTGCGCCCGCTGGGCGACATGGCGGCCCGGATCGGCGCCCTCCGAGAAGACGACCTCGGCGCGAGGATCCCCACGGCGGCCCTGCCCGACGAAATCGCCCCCCTGGTGCAGCGTCTCAACGAGCTGCTCGGCCGCCTCGAGGAGGCGTTTGCCAGGGAGCGTTCGCTCACGGCCGACGTGGCGCACGAGCTGCGCACGCCGGTGGCGGGCATCCTGTCGACGGCGGGCGTCATGCTCTCGGCCGATCGCACGCCGGCCGACTATCGAGAAGCCCTCGAAGACGTCCGCCGCATCGCGCGCCGCATGGGCTCGATGATCGAAAACCTGCTGATGCTCGCCCGGCTCGATTCGCAGCGCGCCCGCTTCCAGCTCGAGACGGTCGCGCTGCGCCGCGTGGTCGCCACCTGCTGGCAATCGTGCCAAGGCAAGGCCGCCGCGCGAGGCGTGACCTTCGAGAACGCCGTTCCCGACAATCTCTGCTGCGTTTCCGGCCGCAGCGGGCTAACGATCGTGTTGGCCAACCTGTTGGAGAACGCCGCCGAGTACGCGAACGACAACGGTCGCATCTGGGTTACGGCCCGCGCGACCGACGGGATGATCGAAATCGCCGTCGCGAACACGGGCTGCCGGCTCTCCGAAGCGCAGGTGGCTCGGGTCTTCGATCGTTTCTGGCGCGCCGACGCCTCGCGCAGCAATGCCAGCCTTCACGTCGGGCTCGGGCTGGCACTGGTCCGCCGGATCGTCGCCTCGCTGGGGGGAACCGTGCAAGCCCACGCCGCCGGCGGCGAATTCACGGTGCGCATTCGACTCGCCCGTCACGACTGAAGGCGACGGGCCCGAATGGCACGATCACGCTTGCCGCTTGCACGCCACGGTGGCTCCGATGCGATGGTCGGCCGTGGAAGCCGGCAGTCGGCCCGGTTCCCGATAGGCAGTCACGGCGACGACTGCGAGTTGGCACGAATCTTCGTTGGCGAGGAACGTACTCGCCGAGAACGGCCCCAAGCGATCGCGTTGCCCAGGACGATCAGAACCGCTCCCAGGCCGAGCCCCAGGTGCCAGGGCCCTCCGTAGCCGACCGCCAGGGTCCGAGTGCCCGGCGGTACCGCGGCAACGATGCGACCCTCGGCGTCGGCGCACGAGACGATGGGGCGGCCGTCGGCAGACACTCGGGTGTTCCGATACCAGAGATAGTTGACCACGATGTCGGTGCCCTCGGGCAAACGTCGCACGTCGACCGTCACCTCGCTCGGTCTCACCGCGACCGGCAGCGCCCGGGTCGGCTCGCGGGCGGGAAAGGCGATCGGCGCCGCACCGTCCACAGCAAAAACGCGCATTTCGGCGTCTTCGTACAACGGTTTTCGCCCCGCGCAACAGGCTCGAAAGGGCTCAAACCAATAGAGGCGTTTCGTCTGCTGGTAGCACGAGAATCGCGGCAGCCCGCGCAACCGCGACGACGGGTCCGGCTCGTGCACGACAAGATGGGTAACCCCGTACCGTTGCAGGGCATTCAACGGCTCCGCGCCCATACGTCCCTCGACGCGCCGATACTCCGGGCGGAACGAAACCAACGGATCGAGCCCCCCGATCGAATCGACCCGGTACACGCTGCCGTAGTCGTCGGCGAGGCCGAGGGGGAAGTTGACGTCGAGCGACCAGCTCGACGGCACCGGCATGACCCGCGCCGGCAGGGCCCCCTGCCTGAGCAAACGATCGAGCGCCTCAGGCATCGCCGGATAGGGCGCAGCGGCAAAGGAGACCGACGCTCCGCTGATCAGCGCGACGTGATACACGAGCAGGGCCGAAACGACCACGAAGGACAGCGCTTTCCAGACGGCGGCCCGGCCGCTTTGCGAGGTGAGCCGGTCCACCACGACGCATCCGCCGGCCAGCGAAAACAGGTGGAAGAAGGGCAGCAGCTTCACCGGGTGGCGAAACGCGTTCAGCACCGGGAGCCTGGCCTGCGCGTACCACAGTACCCCCGCGTCGCCCAGGCTCAGAAGCAGGGCCAGCAAACCGAGCGTGAATAGGGCGCTTCGCATCAATGGACCGATTCGTCCCGGATAGATCCACGCCGCGAGCAGCCCCGCCAACCAGGCGACCGTGAAGAGGCTTCCCGCGTAGTAGACCTCGCCGAAGACCTCACCGTGTCGCGAGTCGACTCCCCAGTGAGGCTTGCCGAGCGGAAAGGGAACCACCATCGCGTGCAGGCCGTCCAGGGCGTCCCAGCCGCCGGCACCGGCGCGGGCGATTCCGCGCGTCGCCGCGAATTGGGGCACGAGCAAGATCGCGGCGATGCCGAGCCCGATCGAGCCGGCCGCGGCGGCCGCGGCGAGCCGATCGTATCGCGCAGGGCTCGACCAACAGGCCCAAAGCACCGCGATACCGAAAAACGCCATGCCGTAAACCCACATCTGCGCGTTCCCGGCATGCGAGTAGATGCCCACCAGCGTTCCCGTGCCGACGATCCAACGCCAGCCCGGGTTTCGGCGGGCGATGCGCAGTGCCGACACCCCCAAAAGCGGCCCCACCAGGAAGGTCGGCGTCATGTAGTACCAGTTCGAGCCTGCCACGAGCGCGTAGCCCGACAGCGCGAAGCAGGCCGCCCCGGCGGAGGCGACGGCCGGGGCAAGGCCGAGTTCGGAGCCGAGCCACCAGAACGCGCAGTACGCGCCGATCAGATGCAGCACGCAGAACACTTCCAACGTGATGTACTCATTCCCCCCCACGTGTTTGGCCCCTGCGTAAGCGAGGTACGTCACGGGATACGTCAGGGCATACGTCCCCACTTCCGCCAGAGGGGCACCGAGAAACTGATGGGGATTCCAGGTCGGCAGGCTCCCGCTCTCGAGGGCACGGCAGCCGTGCAACATGCCGGGGAGAAACTGCCGATAGTTGTCGCCTTGGGTGAAATGGTATCGGCGCGGCGCCTCGAGCCAAGCCAGACAAGCCGCGACGAGTCCGAAGCCGGCGACCCACCAGGCCGCCCGCGACCACCGCGCCCCCCGTCCTTGTCGCGGTTCGCCGCACGGTGGTTGGCGGGCAGGCGAGGGCAGCAGGGCTTCGAGCATCGAGCGACGCACGGGCGCGCTCCGAAGGCGCGACGAAAGCAATAGCACAACCAGCCAAAGCGCGAGGAATCCCACGAAAGCCGGGTGCCCCAATACCTGCCCGAGAATCGCCCCGTCCCCCGGATAGTTCATTACCCCGTCCAGCGCGCCCACCACCGAACCGGCCCGCACGCGATCTGCCGACCACCATCTCGCGTCCCAGTCGCGAGGCAACGCGAAGACCGCGACCTCGTCCAGGGGCTTCCACGCGGCCCGCCAGTTTGCTCGCGGAAAGCTCTCGACGCGATCTCCCACGCGAATCGTGATCGCGCGGACAGCTCGCAGCGCGGCCGGGTGGCCCGACAAAATGAGCGACCGCACCCAAGCTTCCCGAATCTCCCACGACCAGGCCTGCCGACCTCGATCGGTCGGCACCCCCCCCTCGGGGCTACGAAAGTCGCCGCCCCGGAACTCCCAGCCGACGCGAACGTCACCGTGGCGCAGGGGCCGATCCGACTCGATCGTGACCTCCACCGCCAGCGCGGTGCGCCCGAACCGCAAGTGCCAAAACAACAGAGCGGCCACGAGCCAGCCTCCGACAACCAGGCCGATCAGCACGATCTGCCATACGGGGCGAGGATGCACGCGCCGGTCGAGCGTCTCCCCGGCGATACCTTCGGTGGACATCGCCTCTCGTATCGAATCGTCGTGAGGTGGTAAAACGGGAAGCACGATTCCGGCTCACGTGCTGAACGGTCCCATTCCCGGTCACTCGCCGATCTCGTTCGAGGCCGTCACAGCCATGGCGCGGAGCCACGCCACGGTTTCCTGCATGCCTTTCACCGAGGACAAATCGCGCTGTTCGAGGGGATCATGGTCGAAGTCGTACAACTCCTCGCCCCCCTCGCCCGATCGGATGTAATGCTTGCCTTCGGCGATCACTCCGTCAAGATGCAGATGCGGCGCGTCGTATCCGGCGCTGGGCCGCAGCGAGGCAAAAAGCGGCGGGGCCGGCTCTTCGGGCTCGCTCCCGTCCCAATACCGTCTCAGGGAAGTGCCCGGCAGCTCGAACGGGCCGGTGCACCCCAACAAATCGAGCACAGTGGCCGGCAGGTCGCGGAGCGAGACGACCTGCGGCGGTCGCGGCCCGGAGGGAACGCGCGATGGGTACCGCACGACCAAGGGAACGTGTAGCAGAGGACGGTAGAGCGAGTTGCCGTGCTCGCGAAGCCCGTGCTCGCCGAAATGTTCGCCGTGATCGGAGAGGACGATGACGAGCGTGTCGTCGAGGATGCCTCGCCGCTCCATCGCCGCCGTCAATCGCCCCAGGCAGGCGTCGAGGTAAGCGATGCTGCGATCGTAGGCGTCGTGCTCCGCCCGGCGCTGGCCGGGCGCAAGGGAATCGGGGTCGAGGACGTAGGAGTAACGCAGTTGGGCGCAAAAGGGGAAGCCTTTCATCCAGTCGTTCGAGCCAAAGCCCTCGTCGAAGGTCGGCGGCGCGTGGTAGGGCAGGTGCGCATCGTAGTAGTTCAGAAAGGCGAAGAAAGGTCGACTGGGCCGCACGTCGAGCCAGCGGAGGAAGTCGGCGTTGATCTGTTCCGCGGACTTCCGCCCCCAAACGTCCTTGAACCCGGTCCATCGCCGCAGTCGGGGGCTGGTCGTCAAACGCCGGCCGATCTGGCTGGAGAGCACGAATTCCGACCACGACGGGTTGAAGTCCTCGTAGTGCACGAACCCGCGGTTCAGCCCGTGCACCTGGGAGCAGTAGTGCTGGTTGGCCACGAAGCCGGCCGTGACGTATCCCCGGGCGCCGAGCGCCTCGGCGAGCGTCGGATGGGCGTCGTCGAAGGGCACGTCCCAGTTCGCCGTCAGTTCGTGCGCCCAGCGCCCGGTGAAAAACGAGGCGTGGCTGGGAAGGGTCCAGGGAGAAGGGGCAATGGCCCGCTCGAAGACGACGCCCTCGCCGCCCACGCGCGTAAGGTTCGGCGAGGTGTCGCGCCGGTAGCCGTACGTGCTGAGGCTATTGGCTCGAACGGTGTCCCAGACCACGAGCAACACGTTCGGCGAACCCTCGGCGACCCTGGGAAGCGCCTCGATCGCCCGATGCTCGTCCCACGCCCACCAGGCGGGCAGCGCGACGGCCGCGCCGATACAGGCGGCCGCCATCCAGGGAAGCGTGCGGCGCACAAGCCGGTCAAAACCCTCGACGCGCGCCGCGACGAATCGCGTCGCTTGAACGGCAACGCCGGCCGAAAGAAGCGCCGCGGCGAGATTGTGAATCTCGCCGTGCAGCAAGATCAGGCTGGCCGCCGCCGTGAAAGCAAAACCCCACGTCGCCAGACGCTCGACTGCCCGCGTCGGCCGGCAAATCGCGATCGGAACGAGCGCCGCGCCGAGCACGAGAAACAAAGCGGCGTCGGCCAGGGGGGCCATCCATAGCGTATGGCGCCCCAACAGGATGAGGCTTCCCACCGCGTACCTCCGAAAGCCCAGATTGAGCAGCTCGAGGTAGCCGGTCAGGATTCCGAACCAGATCGCCCACCTGACCAGGCGAGATACCAGGCCAAACCGCTGGGAACGCGTCGAGGAGACTTCCGTAGACGACATGAAACCGACTGCCACGCCCGAGGTGCTTCCGATGCGGAGGTCCTGCTGCGGCTCGAGAATCCGAGCCGTTACCTTGCCTCATTCGCGAGTTGCACACCTTCAGCGCAGGCCGAAGTTCCTCGGCTGAAACGTACAAGCAGTCAGTCACCAACCCATACAACCCCGCATGCGCGGGAAGGTTTCGCTGAGTCTTTTCTCGCCCAGGGCGATGGAAAAGGCGTCGTCGAGGGTGCGGTCGGTCGGTGCAGGGAACAAACGAGGTCGTGCCGGGAGTCTCTTTGCACGAATTCTCGGACGGCCCCACCTACCTTCCCAAGGCCGCCTTGGCCTCGGCCAGCACGTTCTCGGCCGTGATGCCGAAGTGCTCGTAGAGGAGCTTGTACGGGGCCGACGCGCCGAACGATCGCATCCCCACGAACCGGCCGCCCGGACCGAGGTGCTTCGACCATCCCATGTCGACGCCGGCCTCGACGGCCACCCGGCAGGTCACGTCGGGCGGAAGCACCGAGTCGCGATACTCCTGGGGCTGCTCGTCGAAAAGCTCCCAGCTCGGCATGCTTACGACACGGGCCTTCACCCCATCGGCGGCAAGCCGCTCGCAGGCCTCGATGCACACCCCCACCTCGCTGCCGGTGCCGATGAGGATCACCTCGGGCCGACCGGCCGGGGGGTCGGCCAGCACGTAGGCGCCCTGGTGCAGGCCCGAGGCCGCGCCGAACCGGCTGCGGTCGAGCGTCGGCAGGTTCTGTCGAGTGAGTACCAGGGCGGCTGGGCGATCCTTGAATGCGAGGACCGCCCGATAGGCCTCGGCCACCTCGTTCGCGTCGGCCGGCCGGATGACGACCAGGTTCGGGATGGCCCGCAAGGCGGCCAGGTGCTCGACGGGCTGGTGGGTGGGGCCGTCCTCGCCCACGCCGATCGAGTCGTGGGTGAAGACGTAGAGCACGGGCAGCCCCATCATCGCACTGAGTCGCATCGAGGGCCGCAGGTAGTCGGCGAACACGAAGAACGTGGCCGCGTAGGGGCGCAGGCCGCACAGCGCCATGCCGTTGGAAATGCCGGCCATGGCGTGCTCGCGCACACCGAAGTGGAGATTGCGCCCGGCCCGGTCGCCCGCGCCGAAACTGGCCGTCCCCTTCAGGAGCGTCTTGGTCGACGGGGCCAGATCGGCCGATCCGCCCAGCAGCCAGGGCACGTTCTTGGCAATCGCGTTGAGCACCTTGCCCGACGTGTTGCGCGAAGCGTCGCCCTTGGCGTCGGCGGGGAACTCGGGCACGTCGGCGTCCCACCCGTCGGGCAGAAGATGATGGATCATCTGGTGCACCTGCTCGGCCAGATCGGGATGGGCCTTCTTGTACTCCTCGAACCTGGCGTACCACGCCTCGCTGAGCTGCCGGCCTCGTTGGCCGATGCCCTCGCGAAAATGGGCCAACACCTCGTCGGGTACGTGGAATGTCTCGCCGTCGGGCCAGCCGTAAGCCCTCTTGGTCAGCCGGATCTCCTCGTCGCCGAGCGGCGCCCCGTGGGCGTCGGCCGTGTTGGCCTTGTTCGGGGCGCCCCAGGCAATCACGCTGCGCACGACGATCAACGTGGGCCGGTCCGTCGTTGCGTGGAACGCGCCGATCGCCGAGCGAAGCGCGCCCAGGTCGTTCGCGTCGTCGACCTCGACGACGTTCCAGCCGTAGCCCTTGAATCGCGTGGGCACGTCTTCGCTGAACGCGAGCGAGGTCTCGCCCTCGATCGTGATCTTGTTGTCGTCGTAGATCCAGCAAAGGTTCGAGAGCTTCAGGTGCGCGGCGAGCGAGGCCGCCTCGCCGCCGATCCCTTCCATCAGGTCGCCGTCGCTGCACAAGGCGTACACGTTGAACCCGAACAGATCGAAGCCGGGCCGATCGTACGACGCGGCAAGCCACTCCGAGGCGATCGCCATGCCCACGCTGTTGGCCACGCCCTGGCCCAACGGCCCGGTCGTGGTCTCGACGCCCCGGGTGTGCCCGAACTCGGGGTGCCCCGGGCAGCGGCTGCCGAGTTGGCGGAATTGGCGAATCTGCTCGAGGGTCACCGAGGCCTCGTCGTCTTGCTGGCAGCACTTGCCCCGCTTGCGGACCTCGGCCAGGTGGAGCATCGAGTACAGAAGCATCGACGCATGACCGCAGGACAGCACAAAACGATCGCGGGCGGGCCAGGTCGGAGCGGCCGGATCGTACTCGATGACCTCCTGGAACAGCAGGTAGGCCGCCGGAGCCAGGGCCATGGGCGTTCCCGGGTGCCCGCTGTTGGCCGCCTGGACGGCGTCCATCGAAAGAGTCCGGATCGTATTGATCGCCAGTTGTTCGATTTCTTTGGTTGCGGTCGCCATGGTTCTCCCGTCGCTCGCGCGGAAAAAAACGCCCCGAAGGCCCCAGAATCGGGGGTAGCGGGACTTTCCGAAACGGTCAGTTTAGGGGGCCTAAGCCGTCGCGTCAATCGCCGCCGCGTCCGCAAAGCGCCCCGCCCGAAGCTGAAAAACGTGCTTGACACGATCGGGGGGTAGACGGCCCTCGGCCCCGTTCTAGGATTGCCCGTCGCCAAGCCAGATCCCTCTTAGGAGACCATAATCATGAGTCGATGGATTGTTTTTCTTTACGGCATCGCATGCTATGCCGTCTTTTTCGTCTCGTTCGTCTATCTCTTCGGATTCATGGGTAACCTGGGCGTTCCCAAGTCGATCGACACGGGCGAGGAGGGCCCGATCGGCATGTCGATCCTCATTAACCTGCTGCTGATTGCGTCGTTCGCCATTCAGCACACGGTGATGGCCCGGCCCGCCTTCAAGGCATGGTGGACCCGGATCGTGCCCAAGCCGGTCGAGCGAAGCACCTTCGTGCTCGTGGCCAGTCTGATTTTGCTGACGATCGTGTGGCTCTGGCGGCCCATGACCGCCGTGGTGTGGGATATCGAGCAGGCCGCCTTGCGGATGATCGTCACGGCCGTATTCTTCGCCGGGGCGGCGCTGGTCTTCTACAGTTCGTTCATAATCGACCACTTCGACCTGTTCGGCCTGCGCCAGGTTTATCGCTATTGGCAAGGCCGCGAGTACTCCCATCCGACCTTTCAACGCCGGTCGGTGTACAAGCACATCCGGCACCCCTTGATGGCAGGGTTTCTCGTCGCCCTTTGGGCCGCGCCCACGATGACCCAGGGCCACCTGCTCTTCTCGGCGGCGATGACGGCTTACATCCTCATGGGAATCCGGTTCGAGGAGCGCGATCTGATCCGGCACTTGGGCTCCGAGTACGCCCGCTACCGCGAGCAAACGCCCATGCTGCTGCCGATTCCCAAGCGGCCCGCCGAACCGGCCGCGAAACCGACCACGCGTGGCGCGGCCGATTCGTGAAGCGGCGCGGCGCCGACCGCTCGCGGCAACGACTACGCAAAGGGTTTTTCAATGAGATCGAAGCGCCACTCGCCCCGTTCGTTTCGCTCGCCGTCGAGGCGGTAGCGGCAGCCCAACGCCTGGGAGGGCCGGTACCCGTCGGCGTCCGTCGCGACGGGTTGAAATCGCCCCTGTCCACGGGCAAGAATGTCGAACGCCAAGCGTGCGCCTCGCGCATCGGCTAGCCAATACTCGCCGATGCCTCCGCGGAAATACAGGTTGGGTAGCCGACGCACATCCTTGGCCACCGAACGGTCGCTGACGATCTCGACGATCAGGTCGGGCCCATCCTCCAACTCGACGTAGCGACCCGGCTCACCGCCGGCTTTGGGAATCAACCGCACTCGTCCGCTCGAAAGGCTCTCGTACGAGACGAACACCAGATCGGGCTCGACGGAAAGGTCGGCCTGAGGCAGCGACACGCGCGTCCGGTCGGTGAAAAGGTGCCCCAGGTTGGCGGTCTTCACCCGTTGGCTCACCACCCGGATCAATTCGACCTTGAGCGCCCCGTGGCAGAAGACGTCTTCGGGCGACATATCGACCTCGATGCGGCCTGCGAGATAATCGATGCGTCCACGCTCGGGGAAGGCGTCGGAAGTGGCCCAAGCGCGGAACTCCGAAAGCGACTGAAGACTCAGCGGAATCTCGATCGCGTCGTCGAACACCACCGAATTCGCCATGATCCGCGTCCTCCCGAAGCGACGCCGCCGGTCATCTCTGCCGTGCCGCCCGGCCCATCCGGAACTCGGCCCCTTTCTAGTCTACGGCATCGGTCCCGGCCGGGCAAACTCTCCGATCGGGCCCTCGGTCTCGACATGCGGCCTTTCGTGCAACCTGCCATCGTCAAAGCGGTTGCGGCACTTGCTCCTCGGCCGTTCTGGGGAAGAAGGCTTGGCGGGCGCCCCGGTAGTCGGTCCGCCCTCCGATCGCCTACAATGGCATGGCTCGCAGCGACCCGATCGATGGGGTTCCGCCTCGTCGTTGCCGATCGAGCACGTGGCGCACGGATCGCGTCGTCTGCAAGCGGGAAGCGTGCCTCTTGTCGCCTGTTGTATCTTGTCGTGCGGGGAGGGTTTGCGTCATGCCGTCCGGTCCTGCCGCCGAAATCGCCAAGCTGCGGGAGACGATTCGTCATCACGACCGCAAGTACTACATCGAGGCCGCGCCCGAGATCTCCGATCTCGAATACGACCGGCTCGTCGAACGGCTCAAACAGCTCGAGGCCGAGCATCCCGAACTGATCACCCCCGACAGCCCGACGCAGCGGGTGGGCGATCAGCCCGTCGAGGGGCTGCAACAGGTCGAACACCGCGTGCCCATGCTGTCGATCGAGAACACGTACAGCATCGACGAGCTGAAACGGTACGGCCAGCGCACGGCCAAATTGCTCGAGGGGGAGCCGATCGAGTGGGTCGTCGAGCTGAAGATCGACGGCGTGGCCGTCTCCCTGGTCTACGAAGACGGCGTGTTGATCCGAGGCGTCACCCGGGGCAACGGCCGGGTGGGCGACGACATCACGCACAACGTCCGAACCGTGGCCGACGTGCCGCTGCGCCTGGCCGGCGACCGCGTGCCGCCCGTGCTCGAAGTGCGCGGCGAGATCTACATGGCCAATTCCGACCTCGTGCTGTTGAACGAGGCCCAGCAGCGCAAGGGCGCCGCGCCCTTTGCGAACACGCGCAACGTCACGGCGGGCAGCATCCGCGTGCTCGACCCGCGAATCTGCGCCGAGCGGCGCCTCCGGTTCTTCGGGCACGGCGTGGGTCAGGCCGAGGGGCTTCGCGTTAAGACCCACATGCAGTTCCTCGACGAGCTGCGAGGTTACGGCCTGCCAGCCACGCCGCACGTCGAGCTGTTCCGGTCGTTCGAGGCCGCGGTCGAGCACTGCCAATCGCTCCTCGAACGGCTGCACGAGCTCGATTTCGAGATCGACGGCCTGGTGCTCAAGGTCAACGATTTCGGCCAGCGCCAGCGCCTGGGCGCCACGTCGAAAAGCCCCCGGTGGGTGATCGCCTACAAGTTCGAGAAATACGAGGCGAGCACGCGACTGGAGAAGATCACCGTGCAGGTGGGCAAGACCGGCACGGTCACGCCGGTGGCTCATCTCAAACCGGTGAAGCTGGCCGGCACGACCGTCAGCCGCGCCAGCCTGCACAACGCCGACGAGATCGAGCGCAAGGACGTGCGCGAAGGCGATGTCGTGGTGGTCGAGAAGGCGGGCAAGATCATCCCGCACATCGTCCGCGTCGAGAAGCACGAGCGCACCCGGGAGCTGCCGAAGTACGTTTTTCCCCGCAACTGCCCAAAGTGCGAGGCCGAGCTGGTCAAAGACGAGGGTGGGGTGTACATCCGATGCCCCAACCCCGCGTGCCCCGCTCAACTCAAGGAACGAATTCGCTACTTCGCCAGCCGCAACGCCATGGATATCGAGGGGCTGGGCGACAAGCTGGTCGATCAACTCGTCGCCCAGAATCTCATCCGAGGCTACGGCGACCTCTACCGGCTGAACCTCGACCAGCTCATGCGTCTGGAACGCATGGGCCGCAAATCCTCGGAGAACCTCCTCGCGGCCATCGAGGCGAGCAAGCGGCAAGGCCTGGCCCGGCTGCTCAACGGCTTGTCGATCCGGCACGTGGGCGCCCGGGTGGCGACGGTGCTGGCCGACCATTTCGGCTCGATCGACGCCCTGCTGCGGGCCGGCGTCGACGAGCTCGGCGCGGTCAACGAGATCGGCCCGACGATCGCCCAAAGCGTGCACGATTTCCTTCACAACGAGTACGGCGAGCGGACGATCGCCGATCTGAAGAGCCTGGGCGTGAAGATGGAGTCGGAAGCCAAGGCCGGCGCATCGCGCGTGCTCGAGGGCAAAACGCTCGTGGTCACCGGCGCGTTGCAGAAGCACACGCGCGACGAGATCCATGCGCTGATCGCCCGACACGGCGGCCGTGCCGCCTCGAGCGTTTCGAGCAAGACCGACTACGTCGTGGCCGGCGAAAGGGCCGGCAGCAAGCTGGCCAAGGCCCGGCAGCTCGGCGTGCCCGTGGTCTCGGAGGAGGAGTTCGAGGCGATGCTGGAGGGGTAGCGATACCGGCGGCGGGGCACGAGCGCCCGCCGGGGAGCCGGTCGGGCGTACGCGAAAAAGATCCCCCCCAGTCTTGCAGGCTGGTTCCCCGGGTTTCCGCGGGACCGCGGAATGCCGTTTCTTCCCGGCAGGAAGTCTTCTCTTCCGCTCGATCGGCCAAATTGACCGTCGCCGCCCGCTGCGGGAACGACTTTTTGTCCGCTAACGGGGTTCCTGGCCGCGCGGAACGCCGACGTGCGCGACGCGAGGGCTCGAAGTTGGCTCGGCACGCTATTTGCGTCGAGTGCCCACGTTGCGACATCTCGACGCAATGAAGAGAAAGAGGCATTTCGTAGAACATCGACCGGGAGCGACTTTATGCAGATGCATTGGGCTTTTCACTCGTTACCGGAATACTTGAAGGCGCCCATGCGAGCTTACTGGGAAGACAAGCTGCCTCGCTTGGAGCGTGTCTTGACGAACTTTCCCGATCCGCTGCGCGAAATGTGGCTGACGGTGCGCGGCCTGCCGCACCCGGCGCGCTTCGACACGAAGGCGGTCGTTCATCTCCCCACAAACACGCTCGTGGCCGAGGAGGTCGCCGAGTCGTGGCGGGAGTCGTTCGACAAGGTGGCCGATGAATTGACCCGGCGGATCAAGCGCCACAAGGAAAAGCTCCGCGGCGAGTCGGCTTACCGGCGAAAGCGGCGGCGACGCGAAGACTTCCGCGCGGCCGGTGCCCAACTGGCGCGCGACGGCGCCTCGTTGCGGGAGCAGTTTTTCGAGGCGCTCCGTCCGCTGATGCGCCTGATCGGCGATCACGCCCGACGCGAGTTGCGAAACTCGGAGCGGCGAGGAAATCTGCGACGCGGCGAGGTGTCGGTGGTGGATGTGACCGACGAAGTGCTCGTGCGCGCGTGGGAGCGGTTCGACGAACGGCCGGCCCACGGGCGGCTGGACCTCTGGTTGATGCAACTGCTCGACGAAGTGATCGGGTGGTTCGCCTCGCAGCCGGCCCGCGTGTCGATCGAGTCGTCCATCGTCGCCGAGGAGGAGCTGGAGAAGTCCCATGCCGACGACGAGGGCGATCCGTACGCCGAGTTCTTTCGAGAGCACGCCTTGCCCACGCTGGCAGACGTCCTGTCCGACGAGCGTTCCGAGATCTGGGATGCCCTGGATTCCGCCGAGCAGAGGGCGCGCCTCGAAGACGCGTTGTCGCGGATGGAGCCGTCGAGGCGGCTCGCCTTCGTCTATCATGCCCTCGAGGGCTTCGACCCGGCCGAGATCGCCATGATTCAGGATCGGCCGGAGGAGGCAGTGATCGCCGACATCGAGGCGGCCCGGGTGGAACTGCGGCAGACGATCCGCGAGAGCGAACCGCGCAGACCCGAGCAGATTCGCGCCGGTTCGGCGCGGCCGTGATCGGAAGGGAGGTGCCCCGATGATTCCGACGAGCGCGCGGGAGTATGAGGCGGACATCGAAACGGCCGCCAAGGCGGCCGAGCCCCTGCCGGAAGCCTTGCACGGACTGGTTGCGGAGGCGGTCGAGGAGTCGGCCACCGACATCCACATCGACGCCTGGGGCCACGAGGCCGCCGTGCGTTTTCGGGTCGATGGCACGATTCACGAAAGGGAACCGCTCACCTACGACCAGGCGCGCAAGCTCATCAACCAGATCAAGGTGGCGGCGGGCGCCGACCTGCCCACGGCGCATCGGCCCTTTGAAGGGCATTTTCGCTGGTCGACGGGCGAAGTGCACCGCGATCTTCGGGTAACCGTCGTATGGACGGCCCCCCGCCACGAGGCGGCTCACCTGCGCCTGCTCACGCCGCCCGAACAGTGGCGCAACGTTCGCAACCTCGGGCTCGGCAGCCGCGACTTGGCGGCGGTCGAGCGTACCTTGCAGACCGCGCGCGGGCTGGTGCTTATCTCGGGCCCGACGGGGTCGGGCAAGACGACGACGCTCTATTCCCTCACCGGACTTACGGACCTTCGCGGCCGGATCGCCGCGTCGATTGAGGACCCGACGGAATACGACTTGCCCTACGTGCGGCAACTCGAAGTCAAGGAGAAGCACGGCTTTACGATGGAGGAGGGATTGCGTACGATCCTGCGGCTCGATCCCGACGTCGTTCTCGTCGGAGAAGTGCGCGACGCGGGTTCGGCGAGAATCGCGACCCGCGCCGCTTTGGCGGGCCGGCTCGTGCTGGCGACGGTCCATGCCCGCGACGCCGCGGCCGCCATCGAAACGATGCACTACCTCTCCGTACCGTACTACGTACTCGGAGGAGCCCTTCGCCTGGTCATCGCTCAAGACTTGATCCGGAAGGTGTGCCTCCGGTGCGCTCGGCGCAGGCCGCCCGCACCCCACGAGCGATCGCTTTTCGAACAGGCCGGGCTCACGCCGCCCGACGTGGTCGCCGATAGCGAAGGCTGCCCCGAGTGCTTCTGCTACGGATATCGCGGGCGCACGGGCGTGTTCCAGGTCGCCACGGTCGACGACGAATTGGGAAACTGGCTCGCCGCCGGACGCCGCCAGCAGGACGTGCGGGAGCGGTTGCTTGCATCGGGATCGCGTCCCTTGGTTGCCGACGCGATGGAAAAGGCCGCGGCGGGAATCACCACCGTCCGGGAGGTGCTTCGGTTCTACGGGCAAAGCATCGACCGGCCGCTGGCGGTCTACCCCGAGGCAACGGAGGAATCCGCGGCATTCGGTGGCGATGCTTGACGCGCCGCGACGCCCACAACGCCTTCTCGATCCGACCCAGACTGCTGTGGGGCTCGACGGTTTTGCGTGCGCGAGACGATTCGGCAACATCCCGCGGAAGGCATTCCGGCTCGGAAAGGCCCAAGCCTTGGGATCAGATCCCGGAACTGGGACCGTCCGCACGAGCTGCCCGTTGAATCGCGTGGCAGGGTCGCACCCGGCAGGAACCTGACGGTTCCGGCGCGAGCTTGGCCGTGCGAAGAGGGAAAAGGTCAATCCGGGTTCCCCGGGCCGCCGAGCACCGCGGTCGCGTGCCGGGCCAGGTGACCGCGCAGGTCGCGGGTGTACCGGCGGAGGATCGTTTCTCCCACCGCCTCGTGGTCGCCGCAGCGATACAGAGCGCGGGCAAGCACGATCTCGCGCAGCGGCTCGATGCGGCTGCCGGGCATCGCCAGCGTTTCCTGAGCGTATCCGCTCATGCCGGGCCGGCGAAGCAGACGGCTCAGCGCCTCGGCCGCCTCGGGGGCGCCATAGCACTCCAAGGCGAGCGCCACGGCCCGATGATGCGACAGGCAGACATCGGGACCGAGCGTCTCGGCCTTCGCGACGATTGCCGAAAGGGCCCCCGGCGCACGGCAGCAGCCCAAGGCCAGAATCAGCGCGTCGGTTCGGGTCGGCAACTCGGAATACTCGGCCATGACACCCAGCGGTTTTCGCTCCTCCCACGCGCCAGCCTCGTGCAACTCGGCCAACAAGGTCTCCGCCCCCGTCGCGTCGCCGCACGCGCCGAGCAGGATCGCGCACGTGACCTTCTCTTCACCGGCCGCCCGCTCGTACGCCGCGCGCACCAGCGGCACGGCCCGCTCGGCATGAGCGAACACCAGGGCCACGTCGCGGCTTTGCGTCGCCGCGGTCCGCAGGTTCTCGACGGCGGCGGCGAGCGCTTCCTCCGACGCGGGAAACGAGTCGTCGTCGGTCAGCACGTTCTCGGGCAGGTTGCCGACGTCGACCAGATGGCGCTGGAGCTTTTTGACGTCGATCGCCCGCGGCGCGACGCCGTCCTCCACGGCGATGGCGGCGGCCACCCCGGCCGCGTATCCCTGGTTCTGCAAGTCGGGCTGCATGCGGATCAAGGCCAGGGCGTCGCGATGGGCGCTGGTGCCCAAGCCGACGACGAGCATCCCTTCGAGCCCGCGGGGCAGCAGGCAGCGATACGGCGTGTACACGGTTCCGCCATCGGGACGTTTCCCCGACGCGGGGCGGACTACCGCGAAAAAGGGATGGCTTGGATAGCCGTGCGAGTCGTAGTTGCTCGTCGACTGGACGATCGAGTCGGGATAGGTGCGTCCGGCCATCTGATCGAGATAGGAGAGCACGAAATCGCCCACGACCCGGCGGCGCTCCCGCGTCTGCACGATCGTGCCCAGGTCGAAACTCGCGGCGTAGCGGCGTTTGGCCGAAACGAGCGTCCGCCACACGTCGACCATGTCGGCATCGTCGACCAGCAGATAATCGGTGTTCGTGTAAACCGCGCCGGGAGCCCGGTCGGGCATGCCGGCCCCCTGCACGGCCACGTCGTGCTCGTCGGTGGTCATCACGTCGGCGCCGGCCGCCGCGGCCACGTCGGCGTTGCCCGTCGCGTCGATCACGACGTCGGCCAGCACCGCGCCGCGGCCGTCGGGGTTGGCCACGGCGACGCCCGTCACGCGGCTGCCGTCGACCAGGGCGCCGCAGCCCAACGCGCCGAGCCACACGTCGGCGCCGGCGCGGCGCAGCTCGCTTCGCCACCACTCCATCTTGGGCTCGCCGCCGGCCGGAGGCACCTCGGCGGTGAATCCCACGCGGTTGCCGGCGTGATACCGGCCGATCAGCCCCACGGTGCCGATCCCGCCGAGGCCCTCCTGGTATTCGACGACCAGGGTTCTCGCCCCACGTCGCGCCGCGCCGATGCCGGCCGCCGCGCCGCTGGTTCCGCCGCCGATGACGACCACGTCGTACCGGCCCAGGACGGGAATCGACCGCCCCGCAGCCGGAATCGCGGCCAACTTCTGCGTCGGCCTTACCCCGACCAGGACCTCTTTGACGTCGCCCGACGCCTCGCCGCCATGAGGCCGGCCGGGCAGATGGGGATCCTCCGGCTCGCCGAGCGACAACGCTTCGCGCGCGGCCGCTTCGCCGACGAACTCGCCGAGCTTGATCCGCCGAGCCGGTTCGAGCAACGTCTCGGCGGCGCCTCGGGCCACGTCGGCACACGGCCCCAGCACGTACACCGCGTCGACGCCTTCCGGCCGGAAGGCGTCGAGCACCGGCGCGCCGAAGCCGTCCCACGGCCCCGAGGCCCCCCGGCCCACGATCGCATCGGGCGCCACGAAGAAGAGCTTCTCGGCCCCGCGCACCTGGCCGGGCCCGTAGGTCAAATCACGGGCGTTCTGCTCCGCTTCGGCGAGAGCCGGGTAGCTTGCGTCGGGCAGATCGAACGACAGCGCGTACTCGACCACCGGATACGCCGGCCCAGGGCTCGCGCCCTCGGACCTTGGCCCGGACGCGATGCTTCCCACCACCCGGTGGACGACGCCGGGGTCGCGCCGAATCTCGCCCCCGATCACCACGCGACGGAACTCCCTCGTCGGCCCCGGCGGTTGACGGCACCGGGCGCCGGCCAGCCGGGCGACCGTGGCCCGGTCGGTGGCGTCGACGACCGTCGCCGCCAGCACCGCCTGGCGCCCGGCCCGATTCGCCATGACGATTCCGCAGGGCCGCCCGCTTCCGTCGCGCACCACGTCGGTGGGAAAACATCCGAACAGAAACGACACGCCCGCCTCCAACAGGGCGTCGTCGAGCACCTTCTTGACGTGCATGGGCCGCAGCATCCGGACCGTCGTCGTGGATTCCTCGTCCGGGGACCGTTCTTCAAGGACCTCGACCTCGCTGATCAGGATCCGCTCGGCATCGGGACACTTGGCGATCGAGAGCTTCAGGTATCGCGCCCGGGCCGTCAGGGGAATGGACATCACGTACGACCGCTCGGTCTGCGTTGGCCGCGCCTCGGCCACTTCGCGCCACGTGCGCCCGTCGTTGCCGGCCAGCACGGTCACGCGCTCGATCTTGTAGGCCACCGCGGGGCGGTGGTCGTCGCGATGATGGGCCATGAGCCGGATGCCGCGGACCGCCCGCGATTCGTGCAGGTCGATCCGCAGGTTCACGTCGCCGCGATACTCGACGCTGTCGGTGGCCGGATTGCCCCCGACTCCGTCGGCGAGCTTCGACGGGGGCACGGTGTCGCGGTGCCGGCCAGCCGTGGGAAGATCGGCCTCGTAGGTCATCGCCATCCGATCCGAGGACGGCACAGCCGGCCACGACTCGTCGTCGAGCAATCGCCGGGCGAGCGGAGGATCCCATTCCGCGCCGGCGTCGACCCAGAGACGCAGCGTGCCCGCCACATCGTCGCCCAGGTAGGGACGCGGGGCGGCCAGAAAGACCTTGGCCCCCGCCCGGGCCGCCGCAACCGCCGCGGCGACCGCGTCGGTGCCGCCCCCGACGACCACGACATCGACGCGGTAGGCCACGGGAATCGCCCGGGGCGATTCCCACACAACGGCCGGCTCCGGCGCCGCGAGCGCGCCGGGCACGAGGCCGATCGCCGCGACAAGCCAGACGCCAATCGCAAGAGGTCGTCGATTCATGAGGATGCCCTGGGGCGGCGCGAATCAACCGCGGCTCGACCGTCCTACGCCGATCGGCGCTCGCCGTTGAGGAACTGTTCCATGCCGTCCGACTGGGCGATCACGGTCATGCCGTTCTCGGTGACGATGAAGCCGCGGCCGGCGTCGAGCTCGGCATCGTAGCCGATCTGAACGCCGGCGGGGATCGAGACGCCCTTGTCGATGATCGCGCGGCGGATCTTGGCGCGGCGGCCGATGTCGACGTCGGCGAAGAGGATCGACTCGCTCACCTCGGCATAGCTGTTGACCCGGGTCTGGGGCCCGAGAATCGACCGGCGGACCTCCCCGCCCGAAATGATCGACCCCAGGCACACGATGCTGTCCATGGCGTGCCCGCAGCGCTGGTCGTCGGCGAACACGAACTTGGGCGGGGGATAGTTGGGCTGGTACGTGCGGATCGGCCATTCCTGGTCGTACATGTTCAACTGGGGATCGACCGACACGAGGTCCATGTTCGCGTCGAAGTAGGCGTCGAGCGTGCCCACGTCGCGCCAGTAGGCGACCTGTTTGCGGTTCTCGTCGATCTCGTCGACGAAGGGGTAGGCGAACACGCGGTTCGTCTCGATGATCGCGGGAATCACGTCGCCGCCGAAGTCGTGGTGGCTGCCCCGGCGCGTGGCGTCCTTGCAGAGTTCCTCGTAAAGGAACCGGGCGGTGAACACGTAGATGCCCATGGAGGCCAGGCAGAACTGGGGCTTGCCCGGCACGCACTTGGGCTCGGCGGGCTTCTCCTGAAACCCGATGACGCGGTTGCCGCCGTCGACCTCCATCACGCCGAAGCGGTTGCGGGCCTCGTCGACGGTCTCGCGGAGCACGCCGATCGTCACGTCGGCGCCCTGCGCGACGTGATAGTCGACCAGCTTGCGGTAGTTCATCTTGTAGATGTGATCGCCCGCCAGAATCAGCACGAACTTGGGCTGTTCTTTTTCGATCGTATAGATGTTCTGGTAGACGGCGTCGGCCGTGCCCTGATACCAACTGGCGTCGATCCTCTGCTGGGGGGGCACGACGTCGACGAACTCGCCGAGCTCGCGGCAGAAGTAACGGCCCCACCCCATGTTGATGTGCCGGTCGAGGCTCATCGCCTTGTATTGGGTGAGGACCAGGATCTTTCGCACACCGCTGTTCAGGCAGTTCGAGAGCGTGAAGTCGATGATGCGATACGCACCGCCGAACGGGACCGCCGGCTTGGCGCGATCGCGAGTCAGCGGGTCCAGCCGAGTTCCCTTTCCCCCGGCCAGGATCACGGCCGTGCAGTCGTCCTTCATCATGGGCTCCCTCCTTCGTGACGGCACCTTACCCGATGTTCGCCCGTGCGGTCATTGTATCGCGCCGCGGGGTTTCGCTAAAGAGGACGTTTTGCCTGGCCCACCACACCCCAGCCTGTGTAGACGGCCTGAATCGCACAAGCCATGTAGATTGCCGAACGGTCTTCCGGCAACGCAGAACGGCCTTGCTCCGTGGAACGCGTCCGGCCGAACTCAACCCGCCGAATCGACCCACTGCCGCAGCCACAACTCGAGAATCACCAGCGCCCAAAGCCGGTAACTGTGGTCGACCCGGCCGGAGACGTGCTCTTCGAGCAGTCGGGGGGGAACGTCCGGGCGGAAGAAGCCTCGCTGTCGCGTGCGCGGGTCGAGCAGGATCTCCCGAGCGAATCCCGCCAGCGGACCGCGAAACCAGTGGTCCAGCGGTACGCCGAAGCCCATTTTGGGCCTCCGGCGAATCGACGCGGGCAGCAAGTCGGCGAATGCCTCGAGCAGGATCCGTTTCCCCCGGCCGCCGCGCAACTTATGCCGCAGGGGCATCCGGGCGGCAAGCTCCACCACCCGGTAATCAAGGAACGGCTGGCGGCATTCCAAGCCGTGGGCCATCGACGCGATGTCGACCTTCGTCATCAGATCGCAGGGCAGGTACGTGACCAGGTCGGTCAGGCTGATCGACGTGACCGGGTCGCGGCGGTCGCTGCGTTGAGCGGCCCGGGCCAGAAAATCGATCGGGTCGACCTCGGGAAGCCGCCTCAAGAACGCCTCATCGTAGAGTTCCGCCCGCTGCGATTCGCCGAAAATGGCGATCCACTCCAGGTAGCGCCGCAACGGAGGCTGCCCCAGGGCGGTCGCGAACCGTTTGAGCCGGCGCCGGAAGGACTTGTACCGGGCGCCGCCGGGAAATCGCCGCCAGTACCCGCCGGCAAGAAGCCGCAGCAGCGCGCCCGGCAGACGATCGAACCGCGCCCCCAGCCGCACCGCGTGATACCGCGGATAGCCGACAAACAGCTCGTCGCCGCCGTCGCCGCTCAGCGCCACGGTCACGTGCCGGCGCGTCTGCTCCGACACGTACCACGTGGGAATGGCCGAGCTGTCGGCAAAGGGCTCATCGTAGTGCCACACCAGCCTGGGCAACACCTCGACCGCGTCGGGCTCGACGCGAAATTCCTCGTGTTCGGTGCCGAGATGCGCGGCCGCCTGCCGGGCGTAGGCCGTCTCGTCGTATTCGGCCACGGGAAAGCCGATCGAGAACGTCCGCACCGTCGTCGCGCTGAGCTTCTGCATCAATCCCACCACGATCGTCGAGTCGACGCCCCCCGACAAAAACGCCCCCAAGGGCACCTCGCTCTGAAGGCGCAACGCGACGGCCGAGGTCATCAGCTCGCGAAGCCGCTCGGCGTACGCCGCGGCGGGCAACGGGTCCTCGGCGTTGAAGTCGGGCTCCCAATAGGGGCGCACCTCAAGCCGCCCGTCGCGGTACACCCCGTAGTGCCCCGGCGGCAGCTTGGCGATCCCGCGAAAGATCGTCAGCGGATGGGGCACGTACTGGTAGGTCAGGTACAGGTCCAATGCCTGCGAATCGATCTCACGCGGCAGGCCGGGCACCTGCAACAGGCTCTTCATCTCGCTGGCGAACAACAGACGCCCGGCCTCCTCGCGGTAGACCAGCGGCTTCTTGCCCAGGCGATCCCGCGCCAACAGCAGTTGGCCTCGGTTCGCGTCCCAAACGGCCAGGGCGAACATGCCGTTCAGATAAGCCGGCAGCCCCGTTCCTTCGTCCTCGTAGAGGTGGACGACCACCTCCGTATCGCTCCGGGTGCGAAAGCGGTGGCCCATCCCCTCGAGCCGCCGCCGCAGGTCGCGGTAGTTGTAGATCTCGCCGTTGAAGACCACCTGCACCGAGCCGTCTTCATTGGGCATGGGCTGCCGCCCGGCCGCCACGTCGATGATCGACAGGCGCCGGTGTCCCAAGGCCACGCCGGGCACGTCGCCGTAGCCGGGGCGTACTCGGCACTCGGCGCGGTAGAACCCTTCGTCGTCGGGCCCGCGGTGGCGGAGCACGTCGACCATCCGCCGCAGCGTGGGACCGTCGATCGCCTTGTCGGGCGTGCTCCAGACCGCGCCGGTGATGCCGCACATGCTTGCACCCTTGAGAGGGCCGATCGACGGCGAGTTGCGTTTCTGCGGGAAAGGGGTCGGCGCTTCGGACCGCGATCAGAGAAGACTCTCGAGCAACAGCCGCATCTTGCGCATCTCGGCGTTCTGATCGACGTCGGGCATGGGCCGGATGTCGACGCACAGGGCGCGGCCATAGTCGTACTTGCCCAATTGCGCCACGAGCCGGCCGTACTCGACCTCTCCCTGCCCGATGCGGACCTGAAGCCGATCCTTCGTCGTATCGCGAAGTCGCACGTGGCAGACATGCTTGAGCACCTGTTCGTACTTGCCTCCCTGGTGCGGTCCGTAGATGTAGTGGCTCGGGTCGAGGGTGAGGCATAGCCCCTTGACGCTGTTGCAGAGCACGACGGCCGTGTCGGGATCCTGGCTCATGCGCCCCGTCTCGGTGAGCAGCCCGACCACGACCCCTTCGAGGGAGGCAATCTGGACCAACTCGTGCAGCCTCTCGACCTCGGCGTTGAACGGTGTGCCCAACTCGGCGGAGCGCACCGTCAGCGTCACCACTTTGGTCGCCTTTGCCAGCCGGCAGCAGGCCGCGAACTGGCGGTAGTAGTCGGGCTCGGGGGCCTCGATGTCGATGCTGTACGCAATCGGGGTCAGCCGGTGCGTCTGACGGCAGACGCGCACGACCCGTTCGAGATCGGCCAACACCTCGGAGGGTTTGATGTGCCCCCCCGTTTCGTGGATACTAATCTCCACGCTCGTGTATTCCAGATCCACCAGCCGCGCCAGGGCGGCATCCAAGGGCAGGTCGCCAAAGCATTCGCTTGTCGCGGCAACAAACACGCTCTTTCACTCCTTCGAGTCCACGCGTCCGTACTCCCCAGCGCCAGGTGCAGCCGTTGCGCGTCGTGGGAGCCGAGGTTCAGCCCGGTAGCTTACCGCCTGTCGACCCTCCGTGGCAACACCAGGACCACCGCTGCCCCTCTAACGGAGAAAAACGAGAAGGATCGGGCGAAGAGCGGAGATCGAAGAATAGTCAATCGAAGTCTCATGCCGCAAAACATCTGCGCCGCGCGCATGTGGTGGAGTGATGGAGCGATGGCTCCCCCCAAACGTGCCGGATCCCATCACTCCCCCGCTCCATCACTCCCTCGCTCCATCGTGCCCTATCTTCCGCTTGGTTGCGGCCGCGGGCCGCGCGATTTGAGAAGCGACAAGATGCGCCGGCCGCCAACCTCCGAACGCGGCCGGGCCGTTGGCTTGGGACCTCGAATCGGCTATCCTGACCGAAGTAGCCACTCCCCCTGGAACCACCTTCCGTTGGAGAGAAATCATGCGACGTCGCGATTTCATGCTGAGAACCGGTGCCACCGCGCTGGGATTGTCGATATTTCCTTTGCGCCGGATTACCGCGGGCGCGACGCGAACCCCCAAGATTCTGTACTTCACTCGCAGTGCCGGATACGAGCACTCGGCGGTGGCCCCCATCGACGGCGGTCCGAGCGTCTCGGACCGGGTCCTCACCGAGGTCGGCCGGCGCGAGGGCGTCGAGGTGGTTTGCACGAAGGACGGGCGCGTGTTCGACGAGCCGCTCGATCCGTACGACGTGATCGCCTTTTACACCTGCGGCGACTTGTGCAATCCCGAGAGCAAGCACCAGACCCCGCCCATGTCGCCCGACGGGAAGAAGCGGCTGTTGGACGCGGTGGCCGCCGGCAAGGGTTTCGTGGGATTTCACTCGGCGGCCGACAGTTTCCATTCCCAGGGCCCGCGAAACGAGGTCCAGACCGAAGTCGACCCCTACATTGCCATGCTGGGAGGTGAGTTCGTCAGCCACGGTCCGCAGCAGGTGGCCACGATGCAGGTGACTTCGCCCAACTTCCCCGGCCTGGAAGGTGTGGGCGACTCGTTCGATCTCAACGAAGAGTGGTACGCCCTGAAGAACTTCGCCAAGGATATGCACGTGATCCTCATGCAGGAGACGGAGGGGATGAAGGGCGACTGCTACCAGCGCCCGCCGTTCCCCTCGACGTGGGCCCGCAAACACGGCGACGGCCGCGTCTACTACACCGCCCTGGGGCATCGCCACGACGTCTGGGAGAATCCGATGTGCCAGCAGATCGTGATGGGCGGCTTCGCCTGGGTGATGCGCCAGGCCGATGCCGACGTCACCCCGAATCTCGAGAAGGTCGCGCCCAAGGCAAACCAGCTTTCGCGCTGACCGCTCGCGTTGCACCGGATCGTCGGGCCGTCGTGGCGAACTCCGACGCCCCGCAGACCAGCCGAGAAACGATAAGGGCCCCTGGGGATTCCCAGGGGCCTTGGAACAGGGTGGAAAAGCTGCGGGCGCCGGTCGCGAGGGCCTACTCGTCGGAGTAGACCCGGGTGCTTTCTTCTTTGAGCACCCAGTCGTCGATCTCGTTGGTCCGCAGTTGAACGCGGAGCCGCAGGTCTCCCGGCCGGAGACCTTGGACGCGGACGCGGTAGGTGGTATCGGCCTTCGGGGCCAAGCGAGGCAGGCCCTCGAAGATGACGCGATTCGATTCGATGGTGTGCCGCACCGGGCCTTCGGCCGCCAAGGGCTGCATCTCGGGCGGCAGCAAGGCCATGACCTCGACGTTCGTGGCCGCCTTGGAACCCTGGTTGACGACCCGGATTTCGTAGGTCGTTTCGCCGCCCAGCTCGATGGGGTCTTCAATGTCGACCACCTGGAACAGAATGGCCGCGATCCCCTCGACGAGAATCGGCTGCTCGCCTTCGACCGAGAGCCCCGGCTCGGCCGTGCCGGCGAAGCGGAGGCGTTTCTCCCCCGCCTCGATCGGCATTGTGGTCAGTCGTACCGATCCGGTCTCGTCGACGGGGAGTTCCTCCAGTAGCCAGCGGACCGAGCGGCTCGCCGACTGGTACTCGCCCGCGTTGTTGGCGCTGACGAATTCAAGGCCTTCCGGAAGATGGGCGACGAGTTCCACGTGTCGGGCCGGCGCCGTGCCCGGGTTCGACACCGAAAGCGTGTAGGTGGCCTCGCGTTCGAGGTAGCGGCGTTTGGGGCCTTCGAGCGCCAAATCGAGCCGGGGGGCCACGATTTCGACGTCGACCCGGTCTTCCATCGCCAAGTTGGCGTCGGCCCGGGCGGTCAGCACGTTATGGACCCGTCCGGCCTTGCTGGCCACCAGGGTAAGCTCCAATTCGCGGGTCTCACCCGGCGCCAGGTCGCCCACGGCGTATTCCAACTCCCTGCCGGCCGGATGCTCCAGTCCGTCGGGCACGTGGTTTTCGAGCACGACCGCCGAGGCAATGCCGCTGCCCGGGTTCGAGACGCTGATGGTCAATTTCACCTCTTCGCCGATCATGACGCGATCGGGGGCCGATGTGCGCACGGCCAGTTCGGGCTTGGTGGCAACCGTGCGGACCGAGGCGTCGGCCTGAAGGTGGACCGTGGCTACGCTGCCGATCTCGCCTTCATCGACGGGCATCAGGGTCGCCTCAACCGTCGCTTCGCCACCCGGCTGGATCGTGCCAAGCTCCCAGATCAGTTCGCCGCGGCTGCCCCGCGATGCCGAAGGTTTTGTGGCGACTAGCCGGCATCCTCGGGGGATTTCGTCGTGGATCTCCACCCCCTGGGCCACCGTCTTGCCGCTGTTGACGACCTTGACCCGAAAGACCGCCTCCTTGCCGACTTGGATCTCGGCCGGGGCGGATTTCTGGATGGTCAGTTGGGGAGTCTGCGGGCCTTCGAGTTGGTGATTGCCGGGCTTGCCGGTCCCCTCGTCCAAGGGGCCGACGGCCCCGGCGTAGCTTTCGCGTCCCGGCGCTGCGTAGCGGTCGGCCGACGGGTTTGCGTGGATGCTCGTCGCCGGCGCGCTGGGGTCGGGCAGGAACTGCGCCGGCTCCCGAGTCTCGACGGGATCGTCTGCCCCGTCGCGCCTCACCCGATCGCGGTATCGGCTTCCGACCGCCGAAGGAGTCGCTTCGACCCGTTGCGACGCGTCGGCCTCGCTCGGGCCAATCGAGCTGGGAGCGGGCTGCCCGGCGACTCGGGCAGGCATCCTGTCGGGAGCCGGTTCGCTCGCCGAGCCGGAGGGGCCCGGCACGGAGACGGCCGCTTCCTTCGCGGCGTGCGCAGGCGAACGGCCAGCAAAGGGATCCAGGGCGGGGCCCGCTTCGTGCGACGTTTCGGCCTCCGCCGAGGCAATGGTGATCGGATAGACCTCTTCTTCGGCCGACGTGGTGATCACACCCGACAGGATCCCGTCATCCGACTCTGTGCGAAGGGGCCGGATATCCCCTCCGTCTGGGAACAACCCGGGCGCGCGCCGGTCGGCGCCCGACACCTCGGGCCCTGGGGACGCCGAGTCGGAATCGGCCGATTCGGTCGGGGCGGCAACATGCTGCGGTGGAATCGCGGCCGAAACCGGGGCTTCAACGCTTCGCTGGGCCTGGGCAATGGCGATCCATCCCAAAGCCGCCACTGTCGCCAGAGCCATTACCCGCGCGAGGATACGCTTCATGGGTACACTTCCCCACCGCAAGAAAGCCAACCGTCCAGAGTCTCCCGCGAAAACGCTCGCCGGTCTCCGGCGCTTCCGCCGGCAAACGGGCGGTTAGTACCAAATCCCGGCCTGTGTGGGAAGGGCACTTCAGCGCTTTGTTGATGCAGGCGGGACATGAATCGAGAGTCGTTGAGCCTTTGGTGCCGCGCCTTTTGCTCGCGCCCCCGCGCGCGACCGACCCTCGATCGGCCGTGCAGGGCGGTCGCGGCGACGCGCGTCGCGGCCGGCTTCTCGCGGGCGCACGTTTCCCCAACTTACCCAGTCGCTTTTGACCGCGATAGGCCGGGCGATCCGCAGAATCGCTCAACTTTGCCCTTTCCGAAATCCGAAATAGCAGAACGAGTCTCCCTCCACTCGGACCGAAAGGAGCCACCGTGAACGGGACGTGGACCCAGGGAACCGATCGACGGGCGACCCTGCTGCTGGCCGTGACGCTCTTGGTGGGCTCGGGGCGGGCGGTGGCCCAAGGGCTTCTCATGCCGGATCCCGACGAGCGAGCACCCATCGAATTGCGCGACACGACCCGAGTCGCACCAGCCGACGGCGGATCGGAGAGCGAAGAGATCTGGATCGCCTCAGACGATGCCGAGCCCGACACGCGGGAGGCGGGCATGCCCGGCGCGCCCCTGCGAGTTCCCGATGTGCTTCGGACTCCGGATGCCGCATGGGCGATCGACGCCGTCGCGGTGCCGAGCCGAGCCAACGAGAGCAACCGGATCGAGCCGTGGGGGCCGGAGACGATCGTCTCGGACGAGGGAAGTGAGCCCCTTCGGTCTCTCGCGCGGCCGGCGGACACGTGGCCCGATTCGACGCCATTGCTGTTGCCCGACGGCGGGCCGAGTCGCGCCCTTTTTGCGCACGGGTCCGCCGGCCCGTTGGGCGAACCGACTGCCTCGCCGATCGTCTCGACCGAGCCGACCACGCCGGCCGGGCAAGGCGACCACCGGGCGATGGCCGTTCGAAGGATCGAGCAATCGGCGGATCGCCTGTTTCACACGACTTCGGGACCGGTCAAGGATGCCTCGATGGTGTTCCGCGATGCCGGCGGGCAGTCGGGCAAACCACGTTCCCTGCTGCGATACCCCGAATTGAGCCGGGGGCTCGCGCCCGCGCCGGGTTATCCGGTCACTCGGGCGGCCGAGGTGGCTTTGGCGGCCGCCCGAACCGCGGGCGACAGCCGACCGGCCGCGGCGCCGACGTTGACGTTGCGCGTCCGGTTTGCCGAATTGCGGCGCGACGCCAAGGCGCGATCGGGCGCGGGGCACGCGCCGCCCGAGGCGGTTCGCCTGTTGGACAGCCTCTTGCATGTCGACGCGGGCAACCCCGCGGCCGTGTTGAGAGACACCGACGCGACGGTCCTCGACGCCGCGGTGCGCGCGCTCGCGGCGCAGGGAAGGGCGCGGGTTCGAGCCAACACCGTGCTGGCGGCGGTCGACCGGAATCCCGTCGACTTCGTCGCCCGCGGGGCGCTGGGCGAATCGACGGGCGGCGCGGCGGCCGAGGGCCGGGCTCGTTTCGAGGCCCACGTCAGCCTGCGCCCTGCTGCGACCGGCGCCGGGCGGATCGAGTTGGAGGTGGCCTCCGAGTTCCGGATCTC